>ERZ791610.266-NODE-266-length-43179-cov-15.897389_pt1 | contig 43179 bp, 30 predicted proteins | sample MGYA00510061_ERZ791610 | MGnify/ENA primary metagenome ERZ791610 (study PRJEB30046, sample SAMN00791922) | human gut metagenome | study: EMG produced TPA metagenomics assembly of the A metagenome-wide association study of gut microbiota in type 2... | reverse complement strand
TCGTCGGTACGCAAAACACGGAGGAACGGCGCAATCTTTTTCCGTAACCGGATTTGTCGCGTGAGTTGTCAGTAACTCACTATATCACAATGCCTTGTTTTGCCATTCTTACCCATTTCGTCACTTATATAGTGGGGTTACGAACAAGTAACGTAGCGACGTCTTGATTTGGCTTCGGCAAGGATTGTAGTGGCGTTGGAGATAATCGGCAGCTTAAATTAAACCTCTGTAAATCAATTCTATTACTTCATTCTTCCGTATTCCACTTTTTTGTAGTAACTTTGTTTCCGAAATCGAAGGTCGTGAAACTATGGCATGCTGTAAGCACAAGGATAACAACTTGTAAGAACCAAGTAAACAGAACTTTCAAACACAATCATTCATACTACAAGTCTGCAAAATCCCAATAAAAAATATCATTTTTCTCAATTTATTCAGAAAAGTATTTCTTTTTTTTATATTATTTACAACAAACCAATCATTTATTTATATTTGCAGAACAACATGAATTAAAAAAATACTCACTCTTAAACTTCTTGAACTATGAATACAAATAGATATTTGATTGGGTTGACATTGTGGGGTTGCTGCTGGGGCATGGCTGCTTCGGCACAGCAGGTGCAAACTGAGGCTGCCGACAGAGCGGCTGTGGTGCAGCGCGATAGTGTGGTGAGGACTGAAAAGGTGGACAGTGCACTGAACGAAGTGGTTATCAAAGGTAAACTGATGGAGAAAAAGGCCGACCATATATTGCTTTATATGACGGACGAAAACCGTAAGTTCGGTACGAATGCCCTGGATGCGGTGTCGACTCTGAACCTGTTTACAGCATCGCTGAACGGCACCAAACTGGAGTCGTACGACCGTCAGGAGGTGTTCATCCTGATCAATGGCGTACCTTCAACCGGCATTGACTTGCGCAGCTACAAGGCCAAAGATATCAAAAGTGTGGAGTATTACCCCATAGCACCGGCCCGCTATATGAGTATGACTCAAGGCCCGGTGGCAAATATCATTGTCAAAAAGCGGCACGACATACTCTTTTCGACCTATGTAAACACGATGAATGCGCTGACGCATGCCAATGGTAATAATCAAATCAGCCAGACCTACGCCGACTCGCTGAACCGCGTGAACATCACTTACTTTGGCAGTTATTTCAATACTGATAAAATAACCGACCAATCGGTTTATACGCTGAAGGAACCTTACTTCAACAGTGCCTACGACAGCGAAACCAAACGCATGTTCGGTTCGCACCAAATTCAAGGAAGCTATCAGTATTATAACAAGAACGACCTGTTCAATGCACAAGTGGCCTACACCACCAGTCCGAGTCATGACTATTCGCTGGGCCATGAACTGCTGACCCGCAACGAAAGCAACGAATGGTCGGAAAGTGCAGACAGCGTTAGCATACAGGCGCAATCGGTGAGTTTAAACCTGTACTACCACCATCTGATCAAAGGCAATATCCCATTATCATTCAACGTGGTGAATACCTATAGCTGGAACGACAACAACCAGCAGTTCAGACGAACGTATCCTGATTTTCCCGACCGAAACAGCTACCTGACCAATTTTTCGGACAACAAGGTGTATGCACTCATTGCCAACAGTGCTGTCAGTTATACTTTTAAAAATAATAGCTATATAGATTTTGGTGTAAAATATGGTTATACCGACCAAAGGCAAAATGTTCCTCTGCAACAAAGTGCATACGCTTCGCAACTGCATCAGGAAAAAATCAGTGCAAGTTTCAACAAATTCTGGAACGAAAAAAATAAACCATATTATTCCCTTTTGGTCATGGCTTCGGCTGATTTGCAGCAATTCAAATCTCCCAGTTACACACACAGTACAGTCGTTCCGAATTTTCACATTTCTGCTGACTACTGGGCGGAACGCCTGAAAGGATTTACCATTCAGTTTGTAGGAAAAGTGTATGCCCAAAATCCGGCATTGGCCGACCGCACTGAAATAATCAGTTACATGAAGCCCAATTTTGCCTATAAAGGAAATCCCATGCTTCAAAACGAATGGAAAGGTTTCTACAAACTGAATTTTATGTATTTGCCACCTCAAAGCCAGAATAAAATAGCACTTCATTTCACTACGTCGCATGGCATACGCACCAATAAGCCGATTCTGTTTACCGAAGGCTCAATGGCTTACATGCAGCTCAAGCAACTGAAAAATCAGTTGCATCAATTTATTGGGTTGGATGGCACATGGAATTTCACAAAATGGCTACGATTTTATTATTATTTAGAATACTACTTCAATCGTTACGACACGCCCTCCAGACGCGTACGCAACCATTACATGAGGTATGGAGGTATGGTGGTTTGCAACAACGAGCATTGGGATTTTCTGGTGGCAGCCAATTCGCCTACGAAAACCTACAACGGCGACTTGACAGACAAAGGCAGCGAACAGTTCTGTGTGGAATGCCAATACAAGGGGAAAAACTGGTCGTTGGGGGCACGCTGGAATTATTCCAGCTATTTATCACGCTACGGCTACAATCCGAACTTTACCTACAAGGAAAACAAGGATTTTAAAAAGAGCAAGTATCTGTTTAGCATTACAGCCACATGGTCGTTCTCGAAAGGACGGGAACGCAGAAAAGACAGAGAAAGATTGTATAACAACAGCACGGATAACGGCATTTCAACCTACGGCCGCCCGTTGGGTATGTAAACTACATACAGCTATGCTTTCGAAAGCGTGATTCCTTTCATGATGAGTGCGAACGAAAAAAAACATCACCGCACAGGGGATTGAACCTTTGTACGGTGATGTTGGTTTATCTACATAAAGCTGACAAGAAAGCAGCTGTCGGCACACAAGTGGATGACAGATTTTTAGGCCAAATGCAGGCTAAAGAAATGATTTTTCAATCATCAGCAGCGTCATGAAGCCCAGCAATAGGGCGTAGGTGGCTTGCTTCTGATAGCCGTGGGCGTGCGTTTCGGGTATCATTTCGTCGCTCGTGACATAGAGCATGGCACCACCGGCAAAACCTAACATCATGGGAAGCAGGGAGGCGGAAATACTGCCCATGCCGTAGCCAATCCATACGCCAATGATTTCGAGCAAACCGATGGTCAGGGATATGACAAAGGTGCGCAGTGGCTTGACTCCGGCCAACAATAGGGGGGCTATGATGACCATGCCTTCGGGCACATTTTGCAAGGCTATGCCCAGACTCACTGTCCAGTTTTCGCCCCCGGTTGTGTCGCTCATGCTCACCCCCGCTGCCATGCCTTCGGGCAGTTTGTGCAGGGCTATGGCCATGACGAAAAGCATCACATGGTTGAGCGAAGTGTTGTGGTGATGTTCGGCTTCGTCGAGTCCGGTGATGTGATGCAGATGGGGAGTGACGAGGTCGAGCACATTGAGAAATAAGGCGCCGCCCATGACTCCGGCTGCTACCAGCCACCACTGATTAGACATTTCAAAGGCGGGCACGATCAACCCTAAAGTGGCGGCGGCTAACATGATGCCGGCACAGTAGCCGAGTATCGTATCGTTCCATTTATGGGGCAGTTCCTTGATAAGATATCCGAGCAAACTGCCTATTACCGTTGAACCGCATAAGCCTGCGGCACTGATCCATACTTGATTCATAAGTGGATAAAAATGAGCTATAGAACATGATGTGTGGCACACGATTGGGCCTTACTTTTCATAAAGTTCGATGGGCAGGCCGTCGGGGTCCTGAAAGAAGACGAACTTTTTTTGGGTGTATTCGTCGATACGTATGGGTTCGTGTGGCACTTGTAGGCTGTCGAGTTCGGCTACGGCTTGAACGATGTTGTCTGTTTCGAACGCAAGATGTCGCAGTCCGGCTGCTTCGGGGTGTGTGAGCCGCGCCGGCGGATTGGGAAAGGAAAATAGTTCGACGACGTAGGCTGTTCCTAAAGCCAAATCGGCCTTATATGATTGACGTTCGGCCCGGTAATGTTCGGCAATGAGGCGAAGTCCGAGCGTTTGGGTGTAGAACTGCAGGCTGCGTTCGTAGTCGGAACAAATGATGGCGATGTGATGTACTTTGTTTAGTTTCATGTGGTGACGAAATAGGAGTGAATGTCAACCTCTACGTATATCCCTATTTCACTTTTTTGCGCGGTGCGAAAATGCTGCGTAAAGCCCCTGTGAATAAGGGTTGAGGACAGATTTTGAGGTGTGAAAAACTTGGGGGCTGCGATATCAGACGGCAAAAAAATTTGGAGTTCGGGGTTTTCGTGTTGTATCTTTGCTTTGCCAAGTCAGGCTGCACCTCAGCATAGCTTTTGAGAGCCAGCTCTCGTCGCTCTGCATTCGGTTGGCACTGACATTGCTTTGCCAAGTCAGGCTGCACCTCAGCATAGCTTTTGAGAGCCAGCTCTCGTCGCTCTGCATTCGGTTGGCACTGACATTGCTTTGCCAAGTCAGGCTGCACCTCAGCTTGATGGATGAAAAAACAATGCATTCCTTAATTATTCAGCGTTCTTTGACATTTTGTTACCACAGAAAGTAAGGCAGGAAGGCCTGTCTGAAACCCATGCACATGGGGAAGTATCGACTATGCTTCCCTGACCCGGAATTTGGGCTGAATATGCCGCCATCGCAGAAAAAAAATACAGCGCGGAAATTCGGCTGAACATCCTCAGTCCGACATTCCGCGCTGTGAATGGTTAAGTGTCCTTCTGGAAAAAAGGAGGATTTACTTAGTTGATATTGGGCAAGTGCGAATAGTCCTTGCTGTAACGAAGCATTTGTGCGTCGTAGGCTTCGGTGTAGTCAATGGTTACGTCGGTAATGTTGCCCTGTGCATCGCGCACTGCCTTGTAAACGGGATTGATGAATCCTTTGTAAGGCGAAAGGTGGAGCGTTTCGTAACGTGCCAGAATTTCTTTGTGCAACACGGGATCGACTTTCACACCATAATCCTCGACCAAACGGCGGGCTGCTTCGTAGTCGCCCTCGCTCTTGATGCGCTGAATTTCGGCCAGGAGTTTGCCAAACAGATTGCGCAGTGCGGCGTAGTCGTTGATTTTAACGTAGGTCTTTCCTTTTTTCTTCACGAGTTCCACCACCTTTTGTTCCTGCCCCTTTTCGTAGCACCAGCGGGCAATGAGGGCGCGGTTGCGCATGTGTGCCTCCTCAATGGTGTTGTTCGGCTTGATGCGCACGAGCTGCGTGAGCAATCCGTTCATCATGTAGGTGTAGTACTGGCTTTTGTAGGCTTCGAGGTTGGGCGTGAGTCCTAAATCGACGAGCTTTTGGTCGGCCACGTAGTACAGGCCAAACAAATCGGCACGGGCTTCTTCGATGGTCGAACCGTAGGCCTTGAGCGTGTCGGGGTCGGTGCCCGGAAGCAGTTTGCCGCTGCCGTGACCCAGACATTCGTGAAGGTCGGTGTGCAGGTCGTCGCACACATCGCCATACTGGCTGATGAGTTTGCGCGTGGCATCGTCAATCACAAATTCCTTGTCCATGCCGTTGCCGTGGGCTGCCTTGCTGTAGGCTCCTGTCAGGTTGCTGATGGTGACACTCTTCGAACCGTGTTCGCGACGAACCCAGTCGGAGTTTGGCAGGTTAATACCAATGGCGGTCGAGGGATAGAGGTCGCCGGCAAGAATGGCTGCCGTAATTACCTTGGCCGAAACGCCTTTTACTTTTTCCTTCTTAAATTCGGGGGCTACGGGCGAATGGTCTTCGAACCACTGTGCATTTTCCGAAAGTTTAGTGGTACGCTCGGTGGCTGCCAAGTCCTTGAAGTTGACTATCGATTCCCACGAGGCTTTCATGCCCAGGGGGTCGCCATAGCTTTCAGTGAAATAGCAGACAAAGTCGACAAGGCTTTCGGTGTCCTTGAGCCAGTGAATGGCGTAATCGTCGAAAGTGCGGAGGTCGCCCGTGCGGTACACTTCGATGAGCAGGTCGATGACCTTTTGCTGGGCGGGGGTGTCGGCAAACGAACGTGCCTTTTCAAGATTCTCGACTACGCGCTCCAGGGCGGGCGAATACATGCCGCCAATGCGCCATACGCGTTCGGTGAGTTGTCCGTAGTCGTCGCGGCTTACCTGGCTGTTCATACCCATCATGATGGGACGCGGATCGGCCATGGGTTTGCGCTGCGTATAAAATTCTTCGGCCTCAGCCTGGGTAATGCCGGGTGCGTAGTAGTTGCTGGCAGAGGTCAGCACCAAGTCGTCGCCATCCTTTTGGTTGACGCGCATCACCATCACCGTGGGGTCGAAAATCACGGGGAAAATTTCGTCGCAGAATGCGGAGAGTGTCTGGCCCTGAGCTAAGGGGAGTTTATTGGCAGGAAGCTGTTCGAGTGCGGCACGCAGTTCGTCGGCCGTGAATCCGGGCGTGAACTTTTCGCAGCCGTAATGGTGATGAATGCCCGACGAGAACCACACTTGCTTCAAGTAGGTGGTCAGTTCGGTAAAGAATTTGCCTTTACGGTCGCCCTGCCAGTCGGTGTAAACGGCTTCGAGCATACGGCGTATGCGCAAGTTGTAACGGCCGTTTTGGTCGAACAGGATGTCGCGTCCTTGCAGTGCTGCCTCCTGCAAATAATAGATAAACGTTTTTTCCTTGAGCGTCAGTTTTTCAAATCCTTCCACTTTGTAGCGAAGCATCTGAATATCGGCAAACTGCTCATCGGTGTACTTAAAGTCGTCTTTCACCTCGTTTTGCGCCAAAGCTGTGGTGCTTAACGAGCCGAATGCAGCTGTTGCTGTAATCATCATAGTCATGAATTTTTGTTTCATTGTTTCAAAGTAAAGCATGAAGGGTGATGCTACAAATTCTGATAAAACGCATAGCTTGCACTGACTGCCGCTCACTGGCTAAAAATATACATGCTATAGGCTGCTAAGCTACCTATCAGAACGGGTGGTATCACCTTTAAAATTAACAATAGACGAAGCTTGGATAAACCAATAACTCCGCGATAGCAAAGTTACTAAAAAAACAATAGCAAGCAGTTGTTTTGTTTTATTTCGTGCTTCTACCTGCCAAAAATAAAAATGGATAGCTACTTATCTGCATATCTCACATTTTTGCTGTATTTTTGTAAAATGAAGTAGGATTGAACGAACGCCATAGGGCTTTTCATTCATACCGTGACTTCCTCATCACAAATGAAGCCATGATACAGACAGACAAAATACTCGAAAACCTAGGCTACGAAAGCCTGACTCCCATGCAGTGCGACATGAACCAAGCTGCACTGAACAACGAAGGCGTGGTACTGCTTTCGCCCACAGGATCGGGCAAAACCTGGGCCTACATGCAGCCCTTGCTACAACTCATACGCCCCGAACTCGATGCACTGCAAGCTGTGGTGATTGTGCCTACACGCGAACTGGCCATGCAAAGCGAGGACTTACTGAAACGCACCAAATGCGGCATTCGCTCCATGGCATTGTTTGGCGGACGACCCACTATGCAGGAACACCGCGTGCTGCGCGAGGTGAAACCACAGGTGGTGTTTGCCACTCCCGGACGACTGAATGACCATTTGCAAAAGGAAAATGTGAATGCGCACGGTGTGAAAGTGGTGGTGGTCGATGAGTTCGACAAATGTCTGGAATTGGGTTTCCAAAAAGAAATGGAAAGCGTGATTTCGCAATTCGACGGCACGCGCCATTGCTGGCTGACTTCGGCCACCGACAGCGACGAAATTCCCGGATTTATGAATCGTCGCACAAAATCGTATCGCAAGCTCGACTACCTGAACGAAACGGGTGCGCTGAAGGAACGTGTTGCTGTTTATCAGGTGCCCTCGCCCGAAAAGGATAAACTCGAAACTTTGGGACGTTTGCTTTCGCACATCAAGGGGCAGCAGGCCATCGTGTTTGTGGCTCATCGCGAGAGCGTAGACCGCGTAGGAAAGTGGTTGGCCGGCGAACGCTTTGACGTGAGTACCTATCATGGCGGCATGGAACAGGATTTGCGCGAACGCGCTCTTTACCGCTTTCGGAGCGGAGCTGCCAACGTGTTGGTAAGTACTGACTTGGCTGCTCGCGGACTCGACATTCCCGAGGTGCGGGCTGTGATTCATTACCATTTGCCGGGCAAAGCTGAAGAATATACGCATCGCAACGGACGTACGGCGCGCTGGGAGGCCGACGGTGCTGTTTACCTGATTATTGGGCCCACCGAAACATTGCCCGATTATGCCGACGAGGCCGACACGCTTAATGTCGATGCTGAACCCATTGCTCCGCATCAGCCTGAATATGCTTCTTTATATATCGGACGCGGCAAGCGCGACAAGTTGAGCAAAGGCGACATCTTAGGATTTTTCTGCAAAAAAGGCGGACTGACGGCTGGCGACATCGGACGCATCGACGTAGCGGCGCATCATGCTTATGTAGCTGTGAAGCGAAGCAAACTTAAATCACTGCTGAAAATGATTGGCGGTGAAAAAATCAAGGGAATGAAAACGCTGATTGAGGAAACCAAAAGGTGGTAGCCTCGTTCTGTTTTAAATAATTTGATTAGAAACATTTACAATGAAAGCAACAATAAAGGATTCTGTATTGCGTCAGGCGGCTGCCGAAGGCATGGATGCATTTTTGGCTGCCGTGGTGCAGGCTGTGAAGCAAACAGCGGGCGGCGAACTGACTGCGGAAAGCATGCAGCAGCTCACGGCCGACCAAATTACGCTATGGGGCTACGACATCTTGCACGAGGAAGTGATGGACGGCGGATTTATCCAGCTTATTTATAATGGCTACGGTCCATTCTTCTTCGACAATCCTTTTGCCAAGGCCATGCGTCTGTGGGGGCTGAACGAGTTCTCAAAGGTGCTTTACAAAGCTAAAAACCTGTACGATGAGCGTAAGGACGACTTGACGCGCGAACGTACGGACGAGGAATTCATGGCCTTGTTCGAAAATAACGAAGAGTTCGACGAACTGGACGATTACTTTGTCGAAAACGAAGAGGACATCACAGCGGCAGTGGCATGCTATGTGGATGACCATCTGGACAGTTTTGTCGAAGTGGAGGCCGACTAAAAAACGTATGATTTTTTCAGCCATGTAAATGCCGACACACGCGGTTTGTGCAGTTCGCATGGCTGCCGGTTCATTTCTATCTTAAAACAACCAACACACGAATGAGTAAAGTATTACCAACTTCAAGAATAAACATCAAGAATAAAAAGGCAGAACACGACTTCCTGGTGCTCGACAAATTTACCGCTGGCATTGTGCTTACGGGCACGGAAATAAAAAGCATCCGCGCCGGTAAAGCCAGTTTGGTCGACACCTTCTGCTACATTCACAATGGCGAAGTATGGATGAAAAACTCCTACATTGCCGAGTACGACTTCGGTTCGTATAACAACCACTCCACACGACGCGACCGCAAACTGCTGCTCAATAAAAAGGAAATTCACAACCTGCAGAACGAAACCCGTTCGCCCGGCTTTACCATTGTTCCGCTGAAAATGTTTATCAGCGAAAAGGGCTTGGCCAAGGTCATTATTGGGCTGTGTCGCGGTAAAAAGGAATACGACAAGCGCGCTTCACTCAAGGAAAAACAAGACAAGCGCGAAATGGACAGAGCCTATAAAAGCAGATTGTAGGCCGGAGCATTGCGCGGAAACGCCTGTTATAAATGCCTATTATAAACGCCAGTTATAAACGCTTGTTATAGCTGAGAACTTAAAATTCTATTTATGAAAATCAAACATATTCTTGCCACAGTATTGGCAGCATTTGCCCTGTGTGCTTCGGCGCAGCACGATTTTGTGCGCACCAAGGGCATGCAGTTTTTCAAAGGTCAGCAAACTGAACCTTACTACTTCATCGGTACGAACTTTTGGTACGGTCCTATTCTGGGTAGTACGGGACAAGGCGGCAACCGTACGCGCCTTTGTGCCGAACTCGATTCGCTTAAGGCGCTGGGCGTAAATAATTTGCGCATTCTGGCCGGTGCTGATGCCGGAAGTAAGCATGCCAACACGGTGAAGCCGTATTTGCAGGCAAAGCCCGGCGAACTGAACGACACCTTGCTCGTGGGATTGGATTATATGTTGACCGAAATGGCCAAGCGCGATATGGTAGCCGTAATTTACCTGACCAACTCCTGGGACTGGAGTGGCGGATACGGTTTTTATCTGCGCGAAACAGGCCACGGTGATTCGCCCGACGCTCACGGCGAGGGCTACAACGATTATGTGGAGTATGCCCGCCAGTTCTTTCACGACGAAAAAGCGCAGCAACTGTTCTTGAACCACGTGCGCAACATCGTAAGCCGCACGAATACTGTTACCGGCAAGCCCTACCGCGAAGACCCCACCATCATGTCGTGGCAGCTTTGCAATGAGCCACGCCCCTTTGGCAAACCAGAAGTACCTAACTTCGTGAAGTGGGTAAAGGAAACGGCTGCGCTGATTAAATCCATCGACCCGAACCACCTCGTATCGACCGGAAGCGAAGGCGTTATTGGCTGCAATGTCAACGAGGAACTGTGTACAACCGTTCACAACGACCGCAACATCGACTACATGACCGTACACATTTGGCCCGCCAACTGGCAATGGGCCTCCAAGGACCGTCTGTTCGAGGCGCTGCCCAATGTTTACAACAAAACGACTGAATACTTGGCCCAGCACGACCGCATTGCTTTCAATATTAACAAGCCCTATGTGGTAGAGGAATTTGGTTATCCGCGCGACAATAATTTCCACGGAGCTGGTTCGCCCACCGTAGCCCGCGACGCCTTTTATGCCTTTGTGTTTAGCAAGGTAAATGAAAGCCGCAAGAACGGTGGCCCCATGGCCGGATGTAATTTCTGGGGATGGGGCGGCAGCGGTCGTCCGACCAACGAAACGTGGAGCATGGGAGCCGACTACCTTTGCGATCCTCCCCACGAACCTCAAGGTTGGTATTCAGTGTTCGACAATGACGCTTCGACCCTGCAACTCATACGCAATGCTTTCAAATAGTTTAGCGCGTCTTCCCCACCCGGTTTCTACTGAACCACATTAACGTCAAGGCACCATTCCTAAGTCTGATACACAGTCGTAGGAATGATGCCTCTTTTTTATCAACAGCATTATGATAGCACCTAAAATTGAATTTTCCGACCGCGAAGAACGCATAGATTTTATTCGCGAACGCTTTGCATGCCAATCACCTGCTTGTGGTGGTTGCGGCAGTTGCAATATGCCCCATGGCCTTTCTGCCATGGAAACATTTGCCGATTACATTGAGGGCAAACAAGAATTTGTGAGCATCGCATCAAAACTTTGGAATGACTAAAAAAAACTTCAAGCAAACTACCAATGCCTTGTATCTGACGGACAGATAGGGGTTTCCTTTGGCCATGTCTGTTCCTGTATCGGGAGGGCATAATGACTTATACCGTATTAAAAGGTCGACGGATGAGATATTCGGAACTTTGGAGGAAGTGGGCATTCCTGTTGACGGACTATGCTTGAATGCAGATGCCGACTTTGACAGCGAGGATTCTAGAAATCAATGCCTCTCTCATGGGGTGTTCCCCTATGTATGCTTCAACAAAAGAAACGGTGGATATGACAGAAACGAATTGCTGATAGAGGAGCTCTATAGGAAAAGGTACATCATCGAAAGGACAAATGCGTGGATGGACTCGTTTCGCAGTATACCTGTCAGACATGACACAACATAAACAAGTTGGGAAGCGTGGAACTACATCGTTTTTGCCGTTCTGCTCCTAAGGAAGTGTTAAGCATTCATTAGTTTAGATGACTTCAATTTAAGGTTTTTCAAATGCGAATCTTTATAAACTAAAATTCAGCATTTCCTTAAAGAGGCTGTTCATACGAACACAGCCTCCATTATTTTTTACACTATTCATCTTGGCAGCATGGTCAGCTGCTTGCTACATACCGCTTTAAAAGAGATGATGATTTTCGACTGCGACAAACCCAGCGGTTTTATTTGAGTTTGAATCATAGTCAGCAAATGTTCATTGTTGCGCGCATAAATTTTCACGAACAAATCGTAAGCTTCGTTCGTACAATGAATTTCAACAATCTCCGGAATAGATTGCAGCGCCTTAACTACCTCTGCAAAGCATTCATCATTCTTCAATGTAAGTCCCACGTAAGCACAAGTTTCATACCCTATTTTTGCAGGATTTACAATGTATTTTGCTCCTTGAATAACCCCAGCTTCCGTCATACGCTTCACACGCGTGTGAATTGTGGTTCCCGAAACGCCACAAGCTCGCGCCACCTTTTGAAAAGGGATGCTACCATCCTTTGCCAGCATTTCAAGTATTTTTTCGTCTATGTGGTCAAATTGGTTATATTCCATGCGTAATTATTCTTGTTTCTGCTGCAAAATTACGTATTATTGTTCATAGATACCTTCTAATTAGTTATCGGAATATCTTGCCGACGATACAAATCATTACATTATGAATTATACAATTTCACCTCATTCACATTAACAAAACGTACGAAACACCGATGTGTTACTCCACACAAATTTTACAGTCCCATTTTCAAATGCGAACCTTTATAAAAAAATCAGAGGACGTGCCCACGCTGCGCCAACCCATCCTCCGACTTTTTTTAGCTATAGTTGATGCAGAGTGTAACTATCTTAGCCATTGTTTTATTCGCCTCATCGCTTCCTCACAGTCTTTGTGATTACCAAAAGCTGTGAGTCGCACATAGCCCTCACCCTGAGGACCAAACCCAACGCCGGGTGTAACCACCACATTCACCTCATGAAGCATTTGATCGAAAAACTCCCACGAGGACGTTCCGTCAGGCGTTTTCAGCCACAAATACGGAGCATTTTTCCCGCCATAGACATGAGTTCCGAGTTCTTCTAAACCTTCTCGCATCAGTTTGGCATTATGCATGTAATAGTTCACGGTCTGTTTAATTTGTTCTTTTCCTTCTGCTGTATATACAGCTTCAGCTCCTCGTTGCGTAATGTAGCTTGTACCGTTGAATTTCGTACACTGCCGGCGGTTCCAAAGCGAGTTCAGCAAAATCTGTTCACCGTTCGGTGCAGCAGCCGTCAAACATTCCGGCACAATGGTATAGCCACATCTCACTCCCGTAAATCCGGCCGTTTTCGAAAAACTACGAAATTCAATGGCACACTCTCGTGCTCCGGCTATTTCGTAAATAGAGTGTGGCACATGCTCGTCCTGAATATAGGCTTCGTACGCGGCATCATACAGAATAATCGAACCATTGTTCAAGGCATAATTCACCCATTTTTCCAGTTCATCCCTCGTCAGAACAACCCCCGTTGGGTTATTCGGATAACACAGGTAAATCATATCCACCGGTTCTTGCGGAATTTGGGGAATGAACCCGTTTTCAGCCTCACACGGCATGTAAGTCAGATTGCTCCAGCCGTTGAAAGTAGGGTTACCAGCTCGTCCGCTCATGACGTTGCTGTCAACGTAAACCGGATAAACGGGGTCGGTCACAGCAACGCTGCTTTCGACGCTGAAAATGTCGCCAATGTTTCCGCAGTCGCTTTTGGCACCATCGTTGATAAACACCTCTGAGGCCGAAAGTTCAATGCCTCGCGGCAAGTAATCGTTGGCAATGATGGCACGAATCAGAAACTCGTAGCCATGTTCAGGGCCGTATCCTCTGAATGTATCGGCCCTTCCCATTTCCTCAACAGCTCTTACCATAGCCTGCACCGAAGCTTTGGGCAAAGGTTGTGTTACATCGCCTATGCCCAGGCTGATTACCTGCTTGTCTGGATTATTTCTTTTAAACGTGTTCACTCTCCGGGCTATTTCTGAAAAAAGGTAATTATCAGAGAGTTTCAAAAAGTTTTCGTTTATTGTAATCATCGTTCATCCATTTCAATTATTCCCTCAAATACATTTTCGGCCGGACCTTGCATGTAAACTTGTCCATTATGGTTGTCCCAGCATACTTGAACAGTGCCACCGTCCATGTGCACATTTACTTCATTTTGGGTTCGGTTACCGGCAATAGCGGCAACCACTGTGGCGCAAGCCCCGGTTCCGCAGGCTTGCGTAATTCCCGATCCACGTTCCCACACCCTCATGCGAATACTTCCATCGGATTTCAATTCAGCAAATTCCACATTCGTTTTTTGTGGAAAAAGCGGATGATTTTCCAATATCGAACCAATGTCGGCCAAAGGCACCGATTCAACATTGTCCACAAAAATCACGAGGTGCGGATTGCCCATACAAACAAATGTGCCGTAATAGTTTGTTCCGTTCACCACGAACTTTCTGTTCCAAAGGTTTCCGTCGGTTGTAGCCACTTGCTGAACATTACACAACGAGGGGCGTCCCATGTTCACCGTTACGTTTTCCACCCGGTTTACCTTCACATGCAGCATGAGTTGCTTGATACCCGACAGCGTTTCAAGCTGAATATTGTGTTTGCAAGTCAGTTTTTTTTCAAACACATACTTACCTATGCACCGGCAGGCATTGCCGCACATCATGGCTTCCGAGCCATCGGCATTGAATATGCGCATCGAAAAGTCGGCAACATTACTTTCGCCTATCAGCACCAATCCGTCTGCACCTATACCTTTGTGCCGGTCGCTCCATTTGATAGCTAGCTCCGAAGGGTTGCTTATGGGGTACAGAGCCGAGTTGACATAGATGTAATCATTGCCCAGTCCGTGCATCTTTGTAAATTGAATAATTCTTGACATCTGTCTGCTTACCTTACTTACTTTAACCAATCTTTGAGTCGGCATACCGCATTTTCGCAATCATGCCGTCCGGCAAATGCGCTCAGTCTGACGTAGCCTTCTCCTCCGGGTCCGAACACGATACCCGGTGTACAAATAACCTTAGCGCAGTAAAGCATTGATTCAAAAAATTCCCACGACGACGATTCCTTCGGAATTTTAATCCACAAATACGGAATGTGTTCGCCGCCATATATTTTTAAATTCAACTGCCCCAAGATCCGTCGCATTCGGCGCACATTATCCATGTAGTATTCAGTGGTTTGGTGCATTTGCTTTTGTCCGGTCTCTGAATAGGTTGCCGTAGCTGCACATTGTGTAACGTACGAAGCCCCATTGCATCTGATTCTTTGCCGACGATTCCACAATGCGTTCATTTGAATTTCAGTTCCCTCCAAACTTTGTATAACCAGTTCTTTAGGTATAACCGTATAGCCACATTTCAGTTCAGAGAACCCTGCTCCCCGTGGCAGTTCCCGAATTTCGATGGCCACTTTTTTGGCTCCCCGAATTTCGTAAATCGAATGCGGAATGTCGGGCGCATGGATATAAGCTTCGTACGAGGCATCGAAAAGAATCAGCGTATTGTTCTTAATAGCATAGTCCACCCATTTTTTGAGTTGTCCTTTACTATATGCAGCTCCAGTCGGATTATTGGGCGAGCATAAGTACACAATGTCTATGGGAAAGTTTGGCGGCATGGGGGTGAAGCCATTGCTCTCATTGCAGTTCAAATAGGAAACATTGCTCCAACGTCCTTGATTGAATATGCCGGCACGCCCCGATATCACATTGCTTTCAATGTATATAGGGTAAATGGGGTCGATTACCCCGATGGTATTGTCGCTGCGTAACAGGTCGCCGATATTGCCTATTTCGTTTTTAACCCCATCATTGATGAACACCTCGTTGGGAATCAAGTGAATGCCGCGTGTGTTAAAATCGTTTTTAATTATTTCTTCTCTTAAAAGGTCGTAGCATTGTCCCGGGCTGTTCCCATGAATCTTCGTTAATGTCGTCATTGCATCAACTGCTTTATGCATAGCTTCTGCAACAAACTGAGGTATGGGGCGAGCAACATCGTTTAGTCCTAAATCAATCAGTTCGGCATGTGGGTGCAATACCTTGAAAGTATTGATTTTTTTGGCTACACCCGAGAATAAGTCATCACTTGGTAACTCTAAAAAATACTCATTCAAAAGTGCCATACGCAGATGTATTACATAATTAGCATCATGCTGCCAGGATTTGTGATTTTCTGACAAACAGAAAGAAATAGAATAGGGCATCGACACTTAACACACAAAGTGATGCCTATTCTATTATACACCTGACATAAAATCAATGCAAATTTAGCAAGAAGCGTAAAAGTGATGCCATCCATCTGGCAATATTTCGTAAATAAATTGGAAAATAATGAATTATGAAATATTTATGGGTATTTCACTTTAATATTCAAATAGAACTAACATCAATACTTTAATTATCAAACAGCAAGAAGATGTTTGTGTAAAAACAAAGTGAGTGATTTTACGGTTCTTTTTGCAAGCGGTATTTTTGCAGTAAAAAAAAACAATTGTTATGGAACCATTAAAGCACGAATGTGGCGTGGCTATGATACGTTTGCTCAAGCCACTTGAATACTATCAACAAAAGTATGGCACCTGGATGTGGGGGCTCAACAAGCTCTATCTGCTGATGGAAAAACAGCACAACCGCGGACAAGAAGGAGCCGGAATGGCTTGCGTAAAACTCCATGCCTCATCGGGCGAGGAATACATGTTTCGCGAAAGGGCCACTGGCACAAACGCTATTTCCGAAATATTCGCTTCGGCTTATAATCATTACCTCCCATTAAGTCCCGAACAACTGAATGATGCCGGGATGGCTGAGAAAACGCTGCCTTTTGCCGGAGAATTATATATGGGGCATCTGCGCTACTCCACCACCGGAAAAAGCGGACTCGACTACATTCATCCTTTTTTAAGGCGCAATAATTACAGAGCCAAGAATCTGGCCGTTTGCGGAAACTTTAATCTCACTAATGTCGACGAAATTTTTGCCAAACTGACTGCCGAAGGACAACACCCGCGAAAATATGCCGATACCTACATCATACTCGAACAAATGGGGCACCGGCTCGACCGCGAAGTCGAAAGGGTATACGAGGCATGTCGGAGCGAAGGCTGGAAAGGTGTGGACCTGACGGAAAAAATTGAAGAACGCATCGACATGTTCAACGTGTTACAAACCTCGAGTGCACAATGGGACGGGGGATACGTTATTTGCGGCATCACCGGCAGTGGTGAATCGTTTGCCCTGCGCGACCCCTGGGGCATACGTTCGGCTTTTTACTACATCGACGATGAAGTCATGGTGCTGGCTTCCGAGCGACCGGTTATTCAAACCGCGCTGAACGTTACGACCGAGTCCATACACGAACTGCAGGCAGGACAAGCCATTATGCTTGATCAGTCGGGGAAAATGCGATTAGCTCAAGTCAATAAGCCACAGAAACTGACCCCTTGTTCGTTTGAACGTATTTACTTTTCACGCGGAAGCGACCGGGACATTTACATCGAGCGCAAACGCTTGGGACAATCCTTGGTGCCGAAAATATTGCAAGCCGTCGACTACGACATGGAACGAACCGTGTTTTCCTTCATTCCCAATACAGCCGAAGTGGCATTTTACGGCATGCTCGAAGGATTGGATAACTACTTGAACCAAACTAAAATACAGCAAATTGAAGCTCTCGGAAAAAATCCCGGATGCAGCGAATTGGAACGCATCCTGTCGATGCGCGTAAGGAGCGAAAAAGTGACCATAAAGGACATCAAACTGCGCACCTTCATTGCTGAAGGAAACACACGCAACGAACTGGCTGCACACGTCTACGATATTACCTATGGAAGTTTGAAACCCTATACCGACAATCTGGTTATTATCGACGACAGCATTGTGCGTGGCACTACGCTGCGCCAAAGCATCATCGGCATTCTCGACCGCCTGCATCCCAAAAAAATAGTGATTGTTTCCTCATCGCCCCAAGTTCGCTACCCCGATTACTACGGCATCGACATGTCGAGCATGGAGCAGTTCATTGCCTTTCGTGCTGCCATAGAACTGCTCAAGGAACAAGGCCGCGCCGATTTGATAACGCAAGTTTATCAACGTTGCAAGGCACAGGAGCATTTGCCCAAGGAGCAGATGCAGAATTACGTGAAAGCCATTTACGAACGCTTTACCGACGAACAGATTTCAGCAAAAATAGCTCGCTTGCTAACACCGGATTCAGTGAAAACCGAGGTATGCATCATCTATCAAACCTTAGACGGATTGCACCGGGCTTGTCCGAATCATACGGGCGATTGGTATTTTAGTGGTGACTACCCCACAGCAGGCGGATTGAAACTTTTGAACAAGGCGTTCATTGACTATTACGAGTCGGAGTGAACTACCGCTATACTAAAGATAAATGTGTCACCTGCAATTTGTGCCAAGTAGCAATTATGGTACACAGACGTCATGTTCAAATCCTCCATGCACAGGGCGGCGCACCTGACTGTTGTGCGTAAGCGCGCACAACCTGATTTTATATGCCAAAAAAGGAAGAGGCTGTGTCGTAATGATGATTTACGACACAGCCTCTTTTTGCGTTATGAAGTACGACGACACTTCGTCATTCAGGTTCTAAGCAGTAAGCTCTATTTACTTTGCCATTTTGACAGAGCGCGTGCCTTTTTCGGTTGAAACGGTAACGATGTAGGTACCCGAAGGCAGATTGTCCAACGCCTTGTCAAGGGCTGCGCCTGTCAGAGTACGTACGTGGCGACCACTGAGGTCGGTCACGGTGAGGTGGGCATCGGCATCAATCACGAACGACTCAACACCTTGGGTTACTGAGGCAAAAAGGAAAATGTACTTGTCGGCTGCACCGCGCGAACTGAGTTTCACGTAGGCTTCGTAATTACCCATTTTTCCGCTGAAACGCACATTGAACACACCGCCAGTGGGTTCCAAAAGCTGGGCTGAGAGTTCAAACTTATCTTTGTTGGCTCCTCCTAATGCCAGTTTGATGGGTTCGTTCAAGTTACTGCCTTCCACTTCGATGGGGGCCGACTGCACAACAGCGTTCTCCTTGTTGCCGGGCATATCCACCGTCAGCTGCGAGGTTGAAATCAAGGGCACATCGGTGCGACCGTAAGTCACATCGTCCACGTAGTAAACGGCTGAATGGCTGCTACCGCGCATGCTCTTGAAGCGGAAGCCCATAAAGAACACATCCTCGATGTTTTGGTTCGCCAAGTCGACGTGGAACTCTTGCCACTCATCGTTCAAATCCTTCATGGCGGGCATCAGCACTTCGTTCAGCGGTTCCACCATCATTTGGTCGCCATCGAGGTAAATGTAGCAAAGCTCCAGTTTGTCGGTCATATTGTCCGTCAGGTTGTTGCCCATGACGCGGAACGTAAAGAGTTTCGAAGCCGACTCTTTATAATTCAATGGCGGAGTGACCAAAAGCATTTCGCAAGGCAATTCTTCGGTCGCTTTGCTGTCGTAAGCCGTTACCTTTGCCACTTTCTCGCCTCGGTTCTCAGTTTCGTAGTCGGGGAAGGTGTAGCCCCACCATGCCCGAGTACCGGTTTGAGCCAAGTTCTTCCAACCTTCCATTTTCAGCGGTTTATTGTGTTCGCCCGCATCGAACGTTTCGTTCAGCAGCAGTTGCGGATTGTCGGTCGAAAGGGGCAAAGCATCACCTTCAACTTCGGGAGCCACGGGTTCATCGGTAGCCGTACCGGTCAGATGTATTTCAATGGGTTCAACAAACTCGTTCTGAATGGTAACGATAGCTGCATACTCACCGGCTGCTTTGGGTCGGAAAGTTACCGTAAGGTTTTGTTCGCCCTGCGTCATGAGCATGGTGGTGTTGGTGGTAAATCCCTGTCCCGGTGTGATAGACACTTTCACATAGTCGGGCATACCCACGGGCGTCACCTTAATGGTTTGCTGCACGCTTTCGCCCACCTTTACGGCAAAGGGTTCGAGCGTTTGAGGATTTACTTGTACAGCAGGCGGATTCTTCGGGTCAATGGCCATGCCACTGATGCTGATTTTTGCGTAAGGATCCTCGCCCACCATAAAGAAGAGGTTGCCCTTGTGTTTACCGATGGCTTTGGCTTCGTAGTAAATGGTAATGTCCTTTTCATACGTTCCCTTGGGCAATGTGGTTACGTCGGTGGTGAAAATGCCTTCGACTGCTCCCGAGGGCACAATGCTCACCTCTTGGGGCATGGCCACGGCTTTCACATGAACGGTACCGATTTCTACCTTTTCGCCCACTCTTCCGCGTGCTTCAGGGAAGGAGGCAATGTCCACTTCGATTGAAGGTTCGGCCACTGCAGAAATCTGCAAATCGCCTGCGCCGCGCGGTGCCAGAATCGGTCCGCTCGTCACAGCCTTCGACGTCATCAGTCCGACGAGTGTCAGGGGCGTGGTGGGAATGTCCGTACCGATTAAGTCAGTTCCTTTCAGCACACGCATTTTACCCGTTTGTCCTTCGGCATCGGTAAAGGTGGGCTGTGGCATACCTTCGGTAAACTGCGTGGTACCTTCGGGCACACTGAGGGTTACGTCGGCCACGCTTACCAGCCTGCTGTAATAGGTGGCTGGCGAAGCCTTAATTTGCGCAATGGTGGCCTCAACGGGCTGCACCACATTGCCTTGGCTCACCACTTGTGCATCAGGGGCAAAGGGGTAAATAGTGTTGGCACCAAAGGCTGCGGTCACACCCACCGTGAAGCGTGTGAGGCGGTCGCCGACAGCGTAGGTAGTTTCGCCCAACACTCCCCACTCGTCTTTAAACTGCACGCCGCCTTCTGCATCTACCAAATAGTAAACGGCGGGTTGCACGCTGCGGTCAACGTATGCCACCACGGCTTCACCCGTGTACAGGTAGGTTTCGTAAAGATCGGGATTTTTACTTTGAAAGTCTTTCAGCGAGGCCACTTCTACCACTTGGTTTTCGGGGTTTTCGTCAGTCACTGCCTCAACTGTGGCTTTGCGGCTTTCGAGGGTCAACGCATGAGCAATCGGTGCATGGCCTGCCAAACAGCAAGCTACGGTTAACGTAATACCGATTTTCGAGAAAAAGTAGTTCTTATTTTTCATAAGCACGTGCTTTTAGTATGTATATGTATAAGATGTATGTTCGTTTCGAACACTGTGGCGGCAAATTTACGAGCATCTATTCATATTTGCAACTTTTCCGTCAATTTTTTGAGCATTATTTCATATCATACAAACCAAGCCATACATTTAGTCAATACAAAGCATTGTAAAAGTCCATTAGCTGCATGATTTGTTTTTCGAGGAAAGTAGCTGTTTCTTCTGTATTTTTTTTCGTTAACTCGTCAGTCAGTGCATACTTCCGTTTTTTTAATTACTTTTGCAATGAATTTCAGAGAATAAGCAGCTTAGGCTTTGTATTTAGGATTGAACAAGCAGCAAGCGAGCTCACAGCTTCGATGCTATCTGCCTTGTCTGCCTTTACTGAACAGAACAATACAAAAACTCCATTCATGTTGAAAACTTTTTCGTCCATACTCATTGCATGCAGTGCCCTGGCTCCGCTCACAACCGCAGCCGAAACCATTGCTGCCGACACGCTCTGCGCTGCGGAATCTTTTCCCCGAAACGAGACAGACGTTCATTCGCATACCCCTTCGAACAATAACAAGCCCACCGGCAACATGTGGCAGCGCGCTGCCAAAGGCATTCTGTATCGGGCTACGGCACAGGTGAATGCAGCCGACGGTATGGCGCCGTTGTGGCTGACTTCAAACCGTTATGGCTTGTCGTCGGTCGATGGGTCAAACGGCTATTTGCGTGTGGCACTTGAACGCTCCGTTATGCGCGACTCTTTGAGCAAATGGCGTTTAGGTTACGGGGCTGACGTGGCGGTGGCCTATAACTTCACGAGTACTGCAGTGGTGCAGCAGCTTTATGCCGACTTTGATTACAAGCTGGTGCGCCTCACAATCGGTGCCAAGGAACAGCCTATGGAGTTTAAGAATCAGGAACTCAGTTCGGGTAGCCAAACGCTTGGTATCAACGCACGCCCCATTCCGCAGGTGCGCATCGGGTTGCCTGAATATTGGAACATATCCGGCCGTGGAAACTGGGCGGCCATCAAGGGTCACATTAGCTATGGCATGATGACCGACGGACGTTTTCAGCGCGACTATTTGACTTCTCCCGGTGCACAATACGCGCGCAAGGTTCTTTTCCACTCAAAAGCGGGTTATCTGCGACTGGGTAACGAGGAGAAGTTCCCCATCACCTTTGAAGGTGGATTGGAAATGGCCTGTCAGTTTGCCGGCACCATCCATTACAAGCCCAATGCCGACGGAACGCAACGTGCACCCGAAAAGATGCCCCACGGATTTCGCGATTTCATCGACGCTACTTTGGGCATTGGTGGCGACCCGAGCGACGGCATTTATGCCAATGCCACGGGCAACACGGTGGGTAGCTGGCTTTTCCGCTTGAACTACAAGGGCAAGAACTGGCGTGTCAGTGCCTACCTCGACCATTACTTCGAGGACCATTCGCAAATGTTTTGGGAATATGGTTGGCGCGACGGTCTTTACGGCATCGACATCACCCTACCCCGCAACCGCTTTGTAAGTTCGGTGGTATATGAATACCTGAAAACCACTTACCAGAGTGGTGCCCTCTACCACGACCACACGCCGGGACTGGCCGACCAAATCAGTGGTGCCGACAGCTACTACAATCATGGCATTTACGGTGGTTGGCGTCATTGGGGCATGGCCATCGGTAACCCGCTTTACGTTTCACCGCTCTACAAGAACGATGGTACGCTGAACTTTATCGGCACTCGCTTCAAAGCGCATCACCTGGGTTTGAGTGGCGACCCGCTGCCTTCGCTCCACTACCGTTTGCTCTACTCGCACGAACGCAATTTGGGCAACTACGGCTCAACCAGTTTGGCTGCACTGACCAACCACAGCATGTTGGCCGAAGTGCATTTCTCGCCCGAACGTCTGGGCCGGTTAAACACTCGCGGTTGGACTGCCGGCTTGGCCATTGCGCTCGACCGCGGTGATTTGGTGGGCAACAACTTCGGTGCTCAACTCACTTTGGGTTATTCGGGGCTGTTCGGTAAATAATCATCGTCCTCCGTTGTTGTCTCTTCCCCCTCTAAAGGGCTGACGTTGTGCGTCATCGTTTGTGTGCCCCTATGGAGATGCAACCCTACATTTAAAACTGCACATCTAAGTCGCCTTTTCACTGATAGATATTCGGTGAAAAGGCGACTTTTTTTTGTTTTCTACATGTATTCTGTACCTTGTATTCACCGATTGTTTGCTACGCTGTGATGCATTCCAAGTTTGTGGAAATTAGTTCCGAGCTTGTTCAAATTAGTTCCGACCTTGTTGAAATTAGTTCCGAGCTAGTTCAAATTAGTTCCGAGCCAGTTTTGAGAATCTCAGAACTATTGAAAACCAGCACTTTCAAAAAATCACCAATCGTTGTTTCCCGAACTACGCTCCAGAAAGCAGGAAAGCAGACCCAGAATGACGCATGGCCGGAGAATGGGCATCGGGATATTTTAAAAACGTGGACGGCATGCCATATTTTGACACTAAAGGCCGGGAATTAACAAGGAGGTAAAAAAAAAGAGGCTGCGACTTAGCGTATCACTTTTCTTTTTGTACATTTGCGCCCGCAAATGAAACTTAACTGGCTTATATTGTTGATTGTTGCGATGCTTTCGGCATCGCTCACTTACATGACAAATACAGCAGATGCCACAACCCCAAACGAGGTTACGACACCTGCCGCCAATGGTATGCCGGCAACCGACCAATACGATGACAACCGCTCTCGGCATGGCATACAGGGTTTGTCTGCTTGCCCGATTATTTCTTTCGCTTCCCTAAGTGTCGGTGAAGAACATGGCAGGGGAAACAGCGGAAACGCTTCGCTGTTCAAACTGCATGCTTGGCTGACGTGTCATAATTCCGATGTGCTCCACACGCTTGGTGACATTGCAACGCCGCATGCAAACCGCATACGTTACTACATTTACCACAGAAACCTCCGCATTTAATAGTCGACAAAACAACTGCCTTTTCTCCCCCATCGCGCTTGGCAGTTTGCGTGTTTCGCATTTTCTCATTTAGAAGTCGTCTGAACTTTTATGAAATTCAAAATTTGCCTTAATTTTTGAGGCGTTTTTGGGCCTTGAAGAAGGAGTGTAGCGAGCTACACGACTGATGAAAGGTCAAAAAACGGCCAAAAAGAAAGGTGAAGATTGAATTTAGAAGAGATAAATATCCAAATCAAATCTTCGTCAGAAAAGTTTAGACGACTTCTTACTTTTAAATGCCGACTTTGAACACTTTCAGAGTCTGCACCATGTGTTAAGTAGTAATTTACAAAATCATGACAAAAAAACTGGTAAACATATACCGTAATGCTTTGAAAACAGTCAGACGTAAATTGATGAAAACCTCATTGGAACAGTTCATTTGTTTCGGAGTGAAGTCTGATATGCCTCAAAAGCAAATTATGGCAGTGTATGCAGGTTATTCGCTGGTAGGCACCCTGCTGCTGTTACTGCCCGTTTCGTCGAAGTGCGATATTCCGTTCATCGACCATCTGTTCACCGTGGTCAGTGCCATATCTACCACCGGACTGGCCACTGTCGATGTAGCCTCAGCTTATACTTTTTTTGGTCAGTTCGTCATCCTGCTGCTGATTCAAATGGGTGGTTTGGGCTACATGACGCTTTCATCGTACGTGATGCTGAAACTCACCGGACGGTTCGGCAGCGACAAGGCCAAACTCTTTCAAATTCAGTTTGCCGTTCCCGATACTTTCGATTCGGAGGTGATGCTGAAAAGCATTGTGAAATATACATTCTGCTTTGAGCTGCTTGGTTTTGTGCTGCTCTGTCCTTACTTTCTGTTGCAAGGCACAGCCCAACCGGTGTGGTCGGCTATGTTTCACTCCGTGTCGGCGTTCTGTACGGCAGGATTCAGCATTTACTCCGACAATTTGATGCAGTTTCAGTCGGATGTGTATGTCAACGTCGTCATCATGGTGCTGTGTATAGCCGGTGCCATGGGTTTTATCATGATGACCGACATTAGCAAATGGATTACGCAAAAGCATTACAAAATCAGTTTTACCACCAAGGTAATCGTGTCGATTACCGGCCTGCTGGCCCTGTGGGGAACCGTCCACTTGTACTTTTGCGAAGATTCATTTCAGCATCTGCCCGTGGGCGAACGGTGGATGGCTTCGCTGTTTCAGTCCATTTCGGCCATGACTACGGTGGGCTACAACACTGTCGACGTAAGCCAAATGGTTCCCATTTCGCTGCTGATACTTACCATCACCATGTATATCGGTGCATCGCCATCGGGCACAGGCGGCGGCTTGAAGTCTACCACGATTTCGGCATTATATGCCTACACGAAATGCGCTTTGGAGTTTCGCAACAAAGTTTCGCTTTGCGGCAATGTCATTCCACGCTACCGCATTACTTCGGCCCTGACCACCGTGTTGTTCTACACCTTTATTCTTTTCGTTGGCATTTACCTGATTGGTTTGTTTGAACCCGACGATGCCGACTTTCTGAAAATTTCTTTCGAGGCTGTGTCGGCTTTGGCTACTGCCGGACTGACTTCGGGCATTTTGTCGGACATTACCATTGGCAGCAAAGTGGTACTCGTTTTGCTCATGTACATTGGGCGTGTGGGGGTAATTACCTTTGGCAATGTCATGCTGGCCGGCAAGGAAGAGTCTATCAAGGGAAAGCACGACATAGCTGTGTAGCAAAAGGCATTACCGGCTGACTGCATGGCACACTGTAACGAAGGCATTTGTTCAGCCCTAAACCACTAAAAAAAGAGCAGCAAACAAGCTCCTGACGGGGAACTCGTTTGCTGCTCTTTTTGTTTGCAGGGTAAATAGCTTTTAGGGCGTTCTGACATGAAAAACGATTTTTTGCTGAATAGATGCGAAGTTATTTATCAAATTACGCTCATTAAGTAATAATTGCACAACTGAACTAACAAAACAAAGGATGAAATTTTAAAGAATTTTACGTTCAAATTATTTGGAGCGCATTTGAAAAACCCATAGATTTGCGAAACAACCTATCCTTAAAACCTTATAGCCATGAAAATAAATTGTTCGCAGGCCGGAACCCTGGAATCCGGCGACATAATGATTCAGATTTTTCCCGCTGAACATCCCGGACTTGAAATTAACCTTGAAAGCACCGTGGCTTATCAGTTTGGCGAACAAATTAAAAACGTCATCAAAGAAACTATGGGCGAATTGGGTGTGACGGATGCCCGCATCGAAGCCATTGACAAAGGCGCACTCGACTGCACCATCCGTGCCCGTACAACGGCCGCCGTGGTTCGTGCCACCGGCGTGGACGTTTGGCAGGATTAAGAAACCTGTAAAAAAAATACTGAGCCTGAACGCTCAACAAAGGGCAACGGGCACAGCAAGCCGGTTTCACATGCCGCGTTCATTGCAGTTTCTGCCTTCTCCGTTTTAAAAAAAAGAATTAAGCGGTTCCCGTTTTTTTCTGATTGCTGATTTTCTTTACATTCAACCCCCTTAAATCATTCAGCAGATGCAAAGACTAAGAAGAACCATGATGTTCGTGCCGGGAAATAATCCGGGCATGATGGCCGATGCACATATATACGGTCCCGACTCCATAATGCTCGACCTCGAAGACTCCGTTACGATGGCCGAAAAGGATGCGGCACGACTGCTTGTGTATCAAGCACTGAAAACAGTAGATTACGGCAACACCGAAATGGTGGTGCGCATTAACCCCCTCAATACTCCGTACGGAAAAAAAGACATCGAAGCTGTGGTGAAAGCCGGTGTGGACGTGATTCGTATGCCTAAAACCGAAACTGCCGAAGAAGTGGTCGAGGTGGAACGCGAAATTGAACGCGTCGAACGCGAATTGGGCTGCGTGGGACGTACCAAAATCATGGCTGCCATCGAAAGCACACTTGGCATTGTCAATGCGTATGCCATTGCTACGGCTTCGCCCCGCATGATGGGCATCGCATTGGGAGCCGAAGATTATTGCGCCAACCTCAAAGCGCAACGTACTCCGGGTGGCGACGAACTACGCCTGGCGCGCGAAACAATCGTTGTGGCTGCACGTGCAGCAGGCATCGATGCGCTCGACACCGTTTACTCGAACCTGAACGATATGGAAACCTTCCGACAGGAGGTGGAATACATCAAAACATTGGGATTCGATGGAAAATCAATCATCAACCCGCGACAAATCGAAGTAATCAACGAAGTGTTTGCACCCAAGGAAAAGGAAATTACCAAAGCGCGGGCCATCATTGCTGCTATCAAGGAGGCCGAGGCCAAAGGCTCGGGTGTTATTGCACTGAACGGTAAAATGATTGACCGCCCCGTGGTTATCAGGGCACAACGTACCATCAATCTGGCCATTGCATCGGGTATTTTAAAAGAGGAGGACTTATGAACACGATCAAAGAACGCGCCGCTGCCATTGCTGCTGCAGCGCAAAAACTAAATAGTGCCGTGTACAATGCTTCCAATGATCATGGCAAAATAACGGAAGCTCGAACAGTTGCACAACAACATAGCCCCAAACTGGTGAGCCTGGAGGAGGCTATCAAACAGAGCGGACTGAAAGATGGCATGACCATTTCGTTTCACCATCATTTCCGTGGCGGTGACAAGGTGGTTAACCTCGTGGTCGGCAAACTGGCTGAAATGGGATTCAAAAATCTGCATTTGGCTGCATCGAGTTTGCTCGATACGCACGAACCGCTCATCGAACACATTAAAAATGGCGTAATCACTCAAATATCTACTTCGGGACTGCGCGGCGAACTGGCACGCCAAATTTCACTGGGTTTGATGGAAAACCCGGTTGTTTTCCGTAGCCACGGTGGACGCGGAGCGGCTATTGCCAAGGGTGAACTGCACATTGATGTGGCTTTTTTGGGCGCTTCGTCGTCCGACCCTCTGGGCAATGCCTGCGGTTATTCGCGCTCTGAAAATGCACAGTCTATCTGTGGTTCGCTGGGCTATGCGCTACCCGATGCCGAATATGCCGACAAGGTGGTGATTCTGACCGACGACCTGGTGAATTATCCGAACACGCCGGCTTCGATTTCTGAACGCTACGTCGACTACGTTGTTCAGGTTGACAGCGTGGGCGATTCGTCAAAAATCGCTTCGGGTGCCATTCGCGACACCAAAAACCCACGCGACATTCTGCTGGCCAAACAGGCTGCCAAGGTGATTGAACACAGTGGTTACCTGACGCCCGGCTTCAGCATACAAACCGGATCGGGCGGTGCCTCACTGGCTGTGGTGAAATACTTGCGTAATGCCATGGTTGAACAAAACATCAAGGCTTCGTTTGCCTTGGGCGGCATCACGGCACACATGGTGAAACTGCACGAAGAAGGACTCATCGAACGACTCATTGACGTACAATCGTTCGACAAAGTGGCTGCCGAATCACTTAAAAACGATGCCATGCATCAGGAAGTGTCGGCTTGCGAATATGCCAGTCCTGACGAACCCGGTTCGGCAGTTCACTACCTCGACATCGTGATTCTTTCTGCGCTCGAAGCCGACGTTAATTTCAATGTCAACGTGCTGGTAGGTTCCGACGGCATTATTCGCGGAGCCATTGGCGGCCATCCCGACACGGCTGCCGACTCGGCACTTTCAATCATTGTTTGTCCGCTGTTGCGCGGCCGCATACCGTGTATTGTCGACGAAGTTACCACCCTCATCACTCCGGGAAGCAGTGTCGACGTTATCATCACCGAATACGGCATTGCCGTGAATCCGCGTCGCCCCGAATTGGCTGAAAAACTTCGCTCGGCCGGGCTGAACGTCGTTGACATCACAACCCTGCGCGACAAGGCACTCAGCATCATCGGCCAACCGGCACCGCTGCCTTTCGGCGACCGCACGGTGGGTGTGGTGATGAACCGCAACGGCGCGGTGATGGACGTAATTCACAATATCATCGAACCTGAACCATAAAACAATTAAGCAGGTGTTCTCAAATTAAAGTCCAATTACTTCAATAGCATTAGAAACCTAATTTTGAACGAAGTCGTCTGAACTTTTATGAAATTCAATCTTCGTCAGAAAAGTTTAGACGACTTCAACACCTGCTTACCTTTTTCTACACTATGTCTGCCATTACTCTCGACGATATGCTTGCGGCACGCGATGCCCGCTGCTGCAAACAACGCCAGTTGCTTAAAGCGCACCCCGACGCTACGCTCGTGGTACTGACGGTGGTTTTGCCGGGAAACGAAAAGCGAAACGACACTTCGCTCCGGGTGGCACGTGCTGCCGTTAAAGCTGTGACCCAGGCATTGCACACTGACATTCAGCATGCCGAACAACACGACCTGCCTACGGGCTTCGAAGCCTATTGGACGGTGAGGGGCGAACTGAAAACGGTGAAACTGAAAATGGTAGAACTGGAAGAAAAACATCCCTTGGGCCGCTTGTTTGATTTAGACGTGATTGCTCCTGATGGCATTCCGGTGAGCAGACAGGAAGTGGGCTTTGCCGCTCGTCGCTGTTTGCTTTGTTCAAACGAAGCACGCTTTTGCATGCGTAACCACACGCATACCTATGCCGAAATTCTGGAACACATCAAACGTATGACGGATGCTTACTGTGACTGATTGCCTGCTGACCCTGCCGAATGGCGAAATGCACCCCATCGTGTGGCGCGAAATTCCGCTGAACTCCACTTACTTTCTGAAACAGGTTGACCATTTATTGACAGACAACGAACTCAACCGGCCACCACTCGACTACCTCATTGGTATGTACGACGAAGAAACCGACGAGTTGCTGGCTTGTGGCGGATTGGGTGGAAGTACCATTCAGTGTGTGGCAGTTTCTCTGGCTGCGCGCAGTTTGAATTTGGCCGGTAAAATAGTAACCTTGCTGCTAACCCGCGCTTCGCAAGCCGGGCTAAGCAATGTCACCGTATTTACCAAACCCGGAAACAAGGCACTGTTCACAAGCATGGGATTTCACCTGGTGGCACAAGCCCAACGAGCCATTATGCTGGAACACGACCGACGCGCGCTCAAACGCTATGTCGATTACCTGACGTCGCTGCAACGCGGCGGTGTGTGTGGCGCCATTGTCATGAATGCGAACCCGCTGACTCGCGGACATCTATACCTGATAAATCGGGCTCGCGAACTGGTGGACCACCTCTTTGTTATCCTCGTTGCCGACAATCCGCACAACTTGTTCAGCTATGCCGAACGCCATGAAATATTGGAAAAGGCTGTGCAGACAATGAACAACGTCACCTTGGTCGAGGGGAGCATTTACTCTGTTTCGGCAGCTACCTTTCCCTCGTATTTCATCAAGGAAAAGTCGGCTGTTTCTGCCACGCACATCGAGTTGGACTTAAACCTTTTCGCCGAACATCTGGCTCCGGCGCTGAAAGTGAGCAAACGCTTTGTGGGTTCCGAACCCGACGACGAACTGACCGCTGCCTACAACGAGGGAATGCACTGCCTACTACCGCCACAGGGTATCGAAGTAATCGAAATTCCGCGCTGCAAACAGGCTGCTGAGGATAACTGCATTTCTGCTTCCCGTTTGCGTAAGGCACTGACCGGCGGAAAACTGCTGCAAGCCCTTGATTGGGCCGCTCCCGAAAGTGTTCCTTTCATTTGGAGCAAAGCTGCCACTGCTGCCTTACAGGCCGAACTTGACCTTACCCCGAAACCCGGACTGGTGGATAGGCACAACAGCGGAGCACATTCTGACATGGACTATGCCTTGATGCGAAGCAGCATCTGTGCGCTCGGTCAGTCATTCTGCCGCATTGCCGAAGTAGCTTCACACACTCCGACACTGCCCGACTGCACGCAGTTGGCCGCCATCGGCCGCGAAGGCGAACAGCAAATGCTGAAAGCCACTCGGGGAGTGAACACCCACAAAGGGGCACTATTTGCCATGGGACTTACGCTGGCTGCTGCAGTACACCTGCACACCACGAAGCTACCGCTCAATACTGAGCATTTACAAAATACCATAGCTCGCCTTGCCGCTTGTTTTACGCGTCCGACCGATACCCACGGAGCAACCATACATCGCCAATACGGAGTGTCTGGTGCGTTAGACAATGCTCGAACCGGCTATGCGCAGCTATTTAACCAATGGCTTCCTTTTTGGAAACAACAGCAGCACACTCCCGATGCGCTCTACCGACTGTTGCTTTACATCATGTCGACATTAGACGATACAAACGTATTGCACCGAGTGGGCAACCGGCGTGCTGCAGAAGTTAAATCCGAAGCCAAACACCTGCTTGAAAATTTCACGCTCAATCAATTAGAACAACTTGATCGTATTTATATAGAACAAAACATTTCGCCCGGCGGAGCAGCCGACATGTTGGCACTTACGCTTTTTATTGCGGCTGTCTGTACGGAATAATCTTCGAAAAACATAACCTTAATCGCCACTTGCTTTGAAAACTTGCCTGATTGCCTGAAGCAACGAAGTTTTTCACAGCAAACGGACTAACCATCTAAAACCAGTTTTGATTATGATAGAACTGATTAACCAAGGCGTTTATCTGCTTAACGGCACTGAAATCCGCACCAATGCACAGGGTATGCCCTGCGCTGATGAAGCCCGCGAAAACACCATTACTTACCAGATTCTGCGTCAGCACGATGTCGACGGTGCAAAAGGTAAAAAAATGCGCATCCGCTTCGATGCCATGATGAGTCACGACATTACCTATGTCGGCATTATCCAAACAGCGCGCGCTTCAGGACTTGAAAAATTCCCACTGCCATACGCCATGACCAACTGCCATAATTCACTCTGTGCAGTAGGTGGTACCATCAACGAGGACGACCACGTTTTCGGACTTTCGGCAGCAAAAAAATACGGCGGCATTTACGTGCCGACGAACATGGCCGTGATTCATCAGTATGCTCGCGAAGCTATGGTGAAATGCGGTAATATGATTTTAGGTTCCGACTCACACACGCGCTACGGCTCATTAGGCAATATGGGCGTTGGCGAAGGTGGTGGCGAACTTGTGAAGCAGTTGCTGCACAACACTTGGGACATCAATGCGCCCGAAGTGGTGCTGGTATGGCTCGAAGGGGCACCCAAGCGCGGTGTTGGTCCGCACGATGTGGCCATTTCTATGGTAAAGGCGGTGTTCGACAATGGCTTTGTCAAGAACAAAGTGCTTGAATTTGCCGGACCGGGCGTGAAGAACCTGCCGATTGACTTTCGCAACGGTATCGACATCATGACTACCGAAACCACTTGCCTGAGCAGTATTTGGATTACCGACGAGGAGGTGAAACACCATTACGAAATACACCGTCGGCCCGAGGACTTCCGCGAACTGAAACCGGGTGCCACGGCCTACTACGATGGTATGATTCGCATCGACCTCAGTCAGCAGGAATGTATGATTGCTCTGCCCTATCACCCCTCGAATGCCTACACCATTCACGAATTGCAGGCAGACCCCGAACGCATTTTGCGCGAGGTGGAGGAAGATACCCGCAAACGCTACGGTGACAAAGTGCAGGTGGATTTGCTCAGCAAAATACACAATGGTAAGGTACAGGCCGACCAGGGCATCATTGCCGGCTGTTCGGGCGGTACTTACGACAACTTGAGCCAGGCTGCTGCTATCCTCAAGGGTAAATCGACGGGCAACGACTATTTCAGCCTCTCGGTATTCCCGCAGTCTGTACCTGTTTCGATTGCTACGACGCGCAGCGGCATCAACGAGGAATTGCTCGAAGCCGGTGCTGTTATCAAACCTGCCTTCTGTGGCCCATGCTTCGGTGCGGGCGACGTGCCGGCCAACAACGGACTGAGCATCCGACACACCACGCGCAACTTCCCGAACCGCGAGGGTTCGAAACCCGGACAGGGACAGATTTCGCTCGTTGCCTTGATGGACGCTCGCTCTATTGCTGCCACTGCGGCCAATGGCGGTGTGATTACAGCGGCTACGGATGTGGCATACACCGATGAACATAAGCCTTACGAATTCGACGCTCGCATCTACGACCGCCGTGTGTTCTATGGTTATGGACATGCCAATCCTGAAGAGGAATTGCGCTACGGACCGAACATCAAGGACTGGCCCGAAATGTTTGCCATGAAGGACAACCAGCTGCTTGAACTCGCTGCCGTTATCCACGACCCCGTCACCACGACCGACGAACTCATTCCTTCGGGCGAAACGTCGAGCTACCGCTCTAATCCGCTGAAACTCTCGGAATTTGCCCTTTCGCGTCGTGTGCCTGAATACGTGGGCCACAGCAAACGCATACATCAGGACGATTTGGACTGCCGTGCCGGCAAATGTCCCGAACCAATACAGAAGGTACTCAATCAGGTTGGTGCCACAACGGAAAACACTTCGTTCGGCTCTTGCGTATTTGCCAACCGTCCGGGCGACGGTTCTGCTCGCGAACAGGCTGCCAGCTGTCAGAAGGTGCTGGGCGGTGATGCTAACATTTGCTACGAATACGCCACCAAGCGCTACCGCAGCAACTGCATCAACTGGGGCATTGTGCCTTACACGATTGATGCCGAAACTCCATTCAACTACGAACCGGGCGACTATGTATTTGTTCCTGGCATTCGTCAGGCTATGCTCGATGGCAAGGAGGAAATCGACGCCAAGGTCATTTCATCTCAAGGTATCACCGACATCAAGTTGCACTTTGCCAATCTCACGCAGGCCGAGCGCGAAATCCTTGTCGAAGGTTGCCTGATGAACTACTACCGCAAGGCTTTACCGAAATAAACAGAAATCAACGCTTTTTGAATTTAAGGATAGAAACTTAAAAAACGCAACCCGTGCAGTGCCTGGGTGTCCACATACCGGGCACTGTACATTCTTTCATTTTTCCACTTATTATTCACCTTTTAAATGTCCTCTAAAATCCCTGTTCTTCATTCGATAAGGGACGAGGCGCCAGTTTTTTACCATGGAAAAAATTAAAATGACTACGCCGCTTGTTGAAATGGACGGCGACGAAATGACTCGCATATTGTGGAAGATGATTAAGGACGAACTCATTCTGCCCTTTGTCGATCTGAAAACCGAATACTACGATTTAGGATTGAAGCACCGCGATGAAACGGGTGACAAAATCACCGTCGAAGCTGCCGAAGCCACCAAGAAATATGGCGTTGCCGTGAAGTGCGCCACCATTACGCCGAATGCTCAGCGCATGACGGAGTACGAACTGCACCAAATGTGGAAGAGCCCCAACGGCACCATCCGCTCCATTCTCGACGGAACGGTATTCCGCACCCCCATCACCCTGCCGACCATCAAACCGGCTGTGCGCAACTGGCAGAAACCCATTACCATTGCTCGTCATGCTTACGGTGATGTGTATAAAAGTGTAGAAATCCGCACCGAGGAAGAGGGCACGGCTCGATTGGTTTACGACACAAAATGCGGTAAACACGAAGAAATCGTGATTCATGAATTCAAGGGTCCCGGCGTGTTGCAGGGTATGCATAACACTGACAAGTCCATCCGTTCCTTTGCCCACTCGTGCTTCAAGTTTGCCATCGACATGAAGGAAGACCTTTGGTTCTCGACCAAAGACACCATTTCAAAGAAATACGACGCTCGCTTCCGCGAAATTTTCGACGAAGTGTATGCTGAGTACAAGGACGACTTCGAACGCCTGGGCCTGACGTATTTCTACACGCTGATTGACGATGCCGTAGCCCGCGTAATCCGCAGCAACGGTGGTTTTATCTGGGCTTGTAAGAACTACGATGGCGACGTCATGAGCGACATGGTTTCCACGGCCTTCGGTTCGCTGGCCATGATGACTTCCGTACTCGTTTCGCCCGACGGCAACTACGAATACGAGGCTGCCCACGGCACCGTAACGCGCCATTATTACAAGTATTTGAAAGGCGAAGAAACGTCGACCAACCCCATGGCCACCATCTTTGCATGGTCGGGTGCATTCCGCAAACGCGGCGAATTGGACAATCTGCCCGAACTCACCCGCTTCGGCGAACAGCTTGAAGCTGCTTGCTTCGACACCCTGAACGAAGGCATTGTTACCAAGGACCTCGTCAATTTGATGGAAGGCATCGAACCGAAAGCCGTCAACTCTGCCGACTTCCTGAAAGCCATTCGCCAACACTTGGAACAGCGCATCGCCTAACTCTTACACCACGCAATAGTGCCAATATTGGCTGACCATTGCTATAAAGTAAGTGTTTCAGTATGAACGTACCTCTTCGTAACATCATACTGAAACACTTTTTTGTGTCCGAATACATAATCCGTCAGTAACACTGGCCACATTGGTTTGTAGTAAAATTCCACACATTCCACACCACACTCCCCAATTTCCACACCCATGCCAGCAATCGTGCCAACTCGTTTTTATTGATTATCAACGATTTCAGCCTCTTCACTCCATTTTGGCACACGCTTTGCGCTTTAATAGGGCAGAAACAACAAAACAATAACAAAATAAAACGACACGATTATGAAAAAGTTTTCAGTTTACGCCGTAATGGCCATGGGAGTTCTCACAGTGAGTAGCGCAGCCTTTGCCGGAACCACCGCCTTCAGTTCTTGCGGTTTGGTAAACACGGAAGTTTCTGACACCGTTGTACCGAAGGATACGGTACTGCCCGAAAAAACGGAAACGGAACAAACCGAAACGCAAACGCAAACTGAAGCGTTCTATTCATTGACCGACATCGTTCTGCCTACCGACACCGTAGTGCCGCAGCAGGAGGAAACCATCCCGCAGCAAAAGGAGGAAACTACTCCGCAGCAGGAAGAAACTATCCCGCAGCAAAAGGAGGAAACCACTCCGAAGCAGGAAGAAACTACTACTTCTGAATCAACCTTCGCTCTGAGCAACGACACTGTAGTTCCCGTCGACACGCTCATGCCTTCGAAAAAGGATGAACCGCAAACCGACGAACCCAAGCAGGATGAACCTCAGCAAAATGAGCCTCAGCAGGAAGAAACGGTTCCGGTACAGTAAAACGCACCACCACATACATTTCATAGTTCACGACATAGAGTACTGACTTCTATCCGGTTATTTACAGCCTGATAGAAGTCAGTTTTTTCGGCACCTGATATCGCGCCTCAAAAGTTTTCCACACCCTAAAATCGGCATTCAGCCCTTTATTTATGGGCTTTCGAGCGCATTTTCCACACGCAAAAAAATGGAATCGGGATATACCATTTTATCACCATTCGATTTCCAAAGCGTTCGAAGCCAGCACATCAGCCTCACGTAAATTCTATCGAACGCACATACTCCTATATGCTTACAGCAACGAAAAAGCCTTGGTTCAAAACAGCTATTTGCTGCCGAACCAAGGCTTTTCATTTATCGTACATTAGTAACGAAGCAGAAAGATAAAAGTTTATTCAGCTTTGTCCAAAGCTTCGTATTTTGAATGTTTGCTCTTGAATTCAGGAACCAAATCCTTCATGCGTTTCACAATCTGCATATCGGTTTCTTGAATGCTCGAAGAAACGAGGGCATCAATGTGGTCAGACACTTCAGTATAATCATACTCGCGTACCTGAGCAATCTTAATTTTAGGATGGAAAGTCGGTTTCGTCGTTTCCTCTTCGTTAAGCACCTCTTCGTAGAGTTTCTCACCGTCGCGTAAGCCGGTGAACTTAATTTCCACGTCCTTGGCACCGCTCAACTGAATCATGCGCTTGGCAAGGTCAACGATGCGAACCGGTTTACCCATGTCGAACACAAAGATTTCGCCACCATTACCCATGGTTCCTGCTTCAAGCACAAGCTTGCAGGCCTCAGGAATGAGCATGAAGAAGCGGATGATGTCCTTGTGCGTTACCGTAACCGGACCACCGCGACGAATCTGTTCGCGGAACAAAGGAATTACCGATCCGTTTGAACCCAGCACATTACCGAAACGGGTGGTAACAAACTGCGTAACGCCCTTGATTTTACCATCCTTAATGGCTTTGTCAAGGCTTTGCACGTAGATTTCGCAAATACGCTTGGAACATCCCATTACGTTCGTCGGATTCACGGCTTTATCGGTCGAAACCATCACGAACTTCTTCGTGCCGTATTTCACTGCCAAGTCGGCAATGACGCGCGTTCCGTCGATATTGTTGCGCACGCTTTCGCCCGGATTGTTCTCCATCATGGGCACATGCTTGTAAGCTGCGGCATGGAACACATAATCAGGACGGTAAATGTCGAAAAGTTCTTCCATGCGTTCCTTCATGCAAATATCGCTCACGATGGTTTCGGCTTCGACATTGGGCCATTGGCGAGCCATCATCAGGCGGATGTCATGCAGTGGAGTTTCGGCCTGGTCAATAAGTACCAGACGTTTCGGACGGAACTGGGCAACCTGGCGTACAATTTCGCTACCGATACTACCAGCAGCACCTGTAACGAGAATCGTATTACCGGTAAGTTGCTTTTCAACAACATTCAAGTCGATTTCAATTTTATCGCGCGGCAGCAAGTCTTCAATGTCCACTTCCTTGAGCTGACGGTGGTCAAGGTCGTCCTTGCCGTTCCATTCCTGCATTCCCGAGAACATAAAGATGTGAATACCGGCATCCATCAGTTTTTCGACCATTTCGGGATTATTACGCACCGACTCATTTTTGAGCGGCGACACCAGCAACGATTTCACACCGCGGCTCTGCATGATGCTTATAAGGTTTTCATCATTGGGGAAAATGGGGGAACCCAACAACCGGCGGCCTTGAATGTCCATGTCGCCATTATCGGCCACAAAACCTTTGATAACGTAAGTGTGTTGGCTGTCGCGGTGAAGCATACTGTTGGCAATAGCCACACCACCTTCTTTCACACCGTAAATGAATACGCGCTTGCTCTTTTTATTCTTACGTGCATTGTCATACATATACTTGACCAATGCGCGAAGCAACCACATCAAGCTCGTTGCCATCAATGCCGAAAGGCCTAAATCCTTCATGCGGATGGCAAAAATCCAGGAATCGGAATTCAAACCGTATTTGGCTACCACCGTAAGTCCCAAGCCCAAAAGCATGGCAAACGTAATGCGGTGTAAGTCATTAAACGATGAATAGCGCAAAACGCCCGAATAGGTATGAAAAGCTGCAAAACCCACTACATAAAAAAGCAAGTAAACTGCAAATGCCGCACTTAAAGGAACAATGTCCTGTGCCGTTGTCACTGCTCCATTGTTAAGGGCATACACGAAAATGTCTGAAAAGAATACTATCAAACAATCGAGTGCGAAAACACACCAATATGGCAGTGCGTCTTTCGAAAAATACCAATTCGAAATTTTTGAAATCATGAGTTTGTATTAATTAGTTTCCTGCTTTGCGGCGAGGCTGACACATGGCCCATGCTGCAGCCCCGCAGTAAAGCTTTTTTTAATTATAACCGCGACCATAGCTGTAGCCGTAGCGATAACCATAGCGATAGCCATAACGGCCATTCAGTTTTTCGGTACCATTAAGCACAATGCTTACGTTCTTGAAGCGTTGCGAATGGTAAATACGTTCAAGTTCGGGCAACATCGTGCGGTCAAGCAGTCCGGCACGAATCACAAAGAGCGTGCGGTCTACCTGCTTTTCGATGATTTGCGTATCAGCCACAATTTCGATAGGCGGACAGTCGATAAATACATAGTCGAAATGGTCACGCACAGCCTCGATCAATGTAGCGAAACGGCCATTGTCCAATAATTCGGTGGGGTTCGGCGGAATGATGCCAACCGGTATCACGCTCAAGCCTTCGTATTTATCTGACTGCACCACAGCATCCTGCCAATTCTCAACATTGCCGTTCAAATAGTTGCTCAAGCCCACTTTCGGTGCGCCGAAATAAGTTGAAAGCGTTGTGTGGCGCATATCACCGTCGATAAGGAGCACCTTCTTGCCTTTGAGTGCAAACGAAACAGCCATGTTTACCGTAATGAATGACTTTCCGCTGCCAGGATTAAAGGAAGTGACAAGTAACACTTGACTCTTCGGGCCATCGGGTTTCGACATAAAATTAATGTTCGAACGCAACACGCGGAATGCCTCGTTGATTACGTTGCGATTGCCTTCTTCCACCACCATGGTCTTCGTCGTTTTATTCCGACGACCAAACAAGCGGTGGTGCGTATCGCCATACAAGGGAATTTCGCCGACAATGGGCACATTCATTCCTTCCAAATCCTTTCGGCCGCGCACCTTATTATTCATCGTCATCATCAGATAAATCAGTCCGGCGGGCACAGCCAGTCCCAAGGCAAATGCCACCAGCAAAATCATGGGCTTGCGGGGCGAAGTGGGGAACACGCTGCCGCGCGGCGGAGTAATGATGCGCGTGTTGTAGGCAGCAAAGGCTTTCGACAGTTCGTTTTCTTCGCGTTTCTGCAGCAAATAAATGTAGAGCGACTCCTTCACCTTTTGCTGACGTTCCACCGAAAGCAAATATTTAGCCTGATTCGGATTCGAAGCCAACTGTCCCGTTGTTGTGCGCTCCTGTTTCCGGTAGCTTTCAATCTGCGTATTGAGCGAAGCAATGTGATTATTCAGCGACTCGTAAATGGCCTGATGCATATTTTTCAGCGAACGGCCCATGTCGGCAGCCACCGGACTTTCCTTGCTACTATTGGCAATCAGACGGTTGCGTTCAAGCACCATGCTGTTGTATTCAGTAATCAGGTTTTCCACATTCACGTTGGCAAGTCCCGAATTCGAAGGCAATGTCTGGTCCGACGATTTTTGCTGCAATTCATTCAGCACAAACTGTGCCATAGCTCTCTGGTTATTGAGCGTAAGCAGCGTTGTCTGGTTATTCAGAGCCTGCGTCATATACATGTTCGAAGCCTGCTGTACGTCGGGCAGCAAATTCCGGCTTTTATACGACGAAATGTTGTTGTCGACATGTCCCAAATCTGCTTCAATCACAGCCAAACGCTCACTGATAAACTGCGAAGTGCTTTCGGCCACCAGGTTGCGGTCCTGCACCCACTGTTCGTTATACACAGTAATAAGCGAGTTAAGAATGTCCTCAGCCTTTTTGGGTGATTCGTCCTTGATACTCAAATCCACTACGGTCGATTCCTTTGAATTGAGCGAAATGCTAAGCCGGCTCAGGTAGGCATCAGCTAAGAGATTTGGTTGGGTATGAAAAAAGTAGATTTCTTCTCCTACGTATTCCTTGCCAAAATGCTTCGTACAACTCAACGTTACATTGCCACATGCCGTGTGTACGGTAGCATTAAAATTACCTTTGAACCTTCCTTCAATTTCTTTTCCATCCAGTTTACAATGGGTGATCTCGAACTGCGAATCTGAAATCAGATTCACCACGAACGAAACTGCATGTGTTGCGTTTTGATTGAACGTAACAGCTATCGGACTGTCCTGATACAGATTGACCATACGCAAGCCACGTCTCACGCTGTACACATTGTTCAACCCAAGTCGTTTCACCACTTCTGTCATGATAACAGGCGACTGCATCGTGATGATTTCATTGTTAATATTGGTGTTCGTACGCAAAATGCCGATATTCGACAATTCACTCGAAACACCTCCCGACATGGAACTGCTGTTCTTTGCATCTTCCTTTACCAGTACCGAAGCATTGCGTGTGTAAACAACGGGTGCACTCATCAAATACACCACAGCTACTACCAACGCAACGACCAGCGAAAGCAAAAACCAGTACCAGCGGGTTATACACATTGACCACAAATCAGTCAAACCGATTGTAGTTTCAACATCAGCATCTGACTGAACAGGCTGATTAACAAGTGAGTTCGTTTCTCTCATAAATTAAAGGTGTAAGGCTGTTTATTTCGTATAGTTTGTAAGATGCGGTTCGGCCAAACTGAATAACAAAAGCGTTTTCACGTTGTCTGGCTCTCACCTTTCGCTACATTCGACATGTTAACTAAGTTCAGTGCTCTGTTTTGAGTTATTTTCTTAAAGCGTTTCACCAAATTGCCCAACGAAGATGCTGTCGCGATTTGATTCTCGTCAGCAATCATACGGTCCAGCAATTCTACATCATGTCGAATACGAGTCTGGGCCTCATACCCTCCCGGAACATGCTCAAAAACGCACCGATTCTGAGCATCCCAAGCTTCAACCGGCAACAAAATACGTGCCGAAAACTCGAACCTGCGGTTGTGGCCGTAATATATACGGTAATATATACTGCCACGATCCTCATGCTGTTTACTCCTTTCGAAACGAACTTTTACAGATGGCATACTACTTATGAATATTGAAGGGCAAACAACACTGCTCTGAGTAAAGCATAACCGAAAACCAATGTTCATAAGGTTTCTTGTTTTTATAAACCAATACTCATCAATGGTTAAAGCCATCCTATTCACCAGAAATAGTGCCAACCCATAAATAATACAAAGAACGCAACCAAACCCTGATAGTTTAGTTTGCCTTCTTCTAATTTACATCACACCCGTGTATCCCACAAGAACACACAAACGATCATCAAGCAGCATCGCTTCAAGCATTCCCACTAGCCAAACATCCTTGTATTTTATAAGGAAAACCCAATGAGAACTAACTACTATGAAATGGGAGAAAAAACAGAAGCTCTTTCTACCAATGCCATCAAACCTGTTTGAACACACATGAACACACCTCTTCTGATTGATGTAAAACAGACTCAAACTGCACACTTATCACAGAGAATAAGGCATAACGACCTGCATACATCAAAAAAACAGAGGTATATGCTGACAACGAGAAGAAAAATAAAATCAAACCAGTCAAATAAAAACCGACTAAAATTTCGCACGATACAATCCATTTCCTTTTAAAAATATGTATGTATAATTGTACGAAACAAATTTGATTACACGTTATTTTTTCAACTCATTTCAGTCCGCCGCTTTCGAACAAAGCAACTTTATGTGAGCGTTACAAAATCTACACAGGCTATTGAATAACCATCAACTGTCAACAGCATCACGGCACCCAAAGCTATAGTCTGCTCTCGAAGTTCAAAACAAAAGAAGCCAACAGCAAATCAAGTTCCACTCCTTTGGCTCATCCTTGTTCGCAAACTCCTATGAAACGCAGTTTATTGCAAAATACACACCGAAAAATCACCTTTTCCAATGCATACCATGACATGCAAACTACCACGCAACAGCAATTAAGTACCAACCATTTCGAAGCCAACGCGACCCTATCAGTCCATAGCTCCGCTACGATATACATACTATAATCACGTTGCAAAATTACTAACTTTTGACTATTTTCCAAAGACTTTATGTCTTTTTTTTGAAATATCCCGTATTTTGAGCCAATAAATACGCCATATCTATATTCCTATAGTAACTGCTTTGTAAACGAGTGCTAAACCAATATTTACACTCCTCAAAAGCCACAAACAAAAAAGCTACACCCCATGCCTGCACTCCCCAAAAACCTGCTGGCAATGTGGCTCATTTAGAACAATGCGTAAATGCAAAAAAATAGCTTTTACTTGACAAAACAGCAATTACAGCCATCAGATTAAACCTTTTTGTCTGAAAATAGTCATAAAACAAACGACTAATGTTGCACCTCTGAGCCAAAATGCCTAACTTGCGCCCTGTAATCCGGCAATTAGCCGGTAAACACCGCCCTGGAATTCCGTTTCCAACAGATTACTTTTCAAGAAGTATGGAACAATTCCTTCGCATGCCCCACCCCCTTTCGGCTCTTCGCAAGAACAAGCCCCGGCAGGCCCGAAGCCAACAACCTATCCCGAAGCCGACAACCGATTATAACATTAATTACATATATAAAAACGACATCTATGAAACGCTTAAAACTTTTTGTACCTCTGGCCATCGCCTTGTTGATGACGGGCTGTGTATCGAAAAAGCAGTATGCCGACATGCAAGCCAAGTATCAGACGCTGCAATCAGAAAACGCAAGCTTGCAGCGCGACCTCAACGACAAGCAGGTTAGCCTGGCCGAATGCAACTCTAATTCAAAGAGCCTGGCCGAACGCTTGGCCGATGAACAGGCACGCAACAAGGAAATGCGCGATGCTTACAACCAGTTGCAGAACTCATACCAGAGCAACGTACAGGCAGGCAACGTAAACATTTCAAAACTCGTTGACGAAATCAACGCTTCGAACAAGTTTATCAAGCAGCTCGTTGATGCCAAGAGCAAGAGCGACTCACTCAACCAAGCACTCACCAACAAACTCACCCGTTCACTCTCACGCGAAGAAATGAACGACGTCGACGTACAGGTGCTCAAGGGTGTAGTTTACATTTCACTTGCCGACAACATGCTCTACAAGAGCGG
>ERZ791610.253-NODE-253-length-44173-cov-19.070651_pt1 | contig 44173 bp, 39 predicted proteins | sample MGYA00510061_ERZ791610 | MGnify/ENA primary metagenome ERZ791610 (study PRJEB30046, sample SAMN00791922) | human gut metagenome | study: EMG produced TPA metagenomics assembly of the A metagenome-wide association study of gut microbiota in type 2... | reverse complement strand
TACCTTTGGAATTGGTAGAAGAAACAGAAGCAAAAGTCTGATTCGATTTCGTACCTGTGGTCAACGTAACCGAATTAATAAAGTTTGTTCCGGTATTAAAGAAATCCTTCTTAGGATCATAACTTGTAGGAGTCAGCAGTTTTTCACCCCAGCTTTCATACATATCTTTTTTGTTTCCATACGTATTTTGAAACTCAGGAGTCATATAAGCTTTGCTGAATTCTGAAGAAGAAGAGAACTGCACTGAAAGTTTTCCTTCTTTTCCTTTTTTAGTGGTAATCAAAATTACACCGTTAGCGGCACTACTACCATACAGTGCAGCAGCCGAAGGACCACTCAAAACAGAAAGGCTTTCAATATCTTCGGGATTGAAGTCAGCTATACCTTCCGTTCCGGCCTTACCTTCACCCATAATACCACTGTCGGTATTGCCCATATTGGTATTGAACAAAGGAATACCATCCACCACATACAAAGCATTGTTATCACCTTCGATAGATTTTGCACCACGCATCACTACGCGAGTAGCACCACCGACTCCACTAGCGCTTTTGTTAATACTCACTCCGGCTATCTTACCGTTCAACGAGTTTACAAAGTTAGCATCTTTTACCGTAGTCAAAGCATCTCCCTTGACTTGTTGTACATTGTAAGACAACGCCTTTTCTGCGCGTTTGATACCTAATGCCGTCACAACAACTTCATCGAGCACTTCGGTATCCTGCTTCATTACAACCGGATAAAAATCTTTCTTGGAGACAGGAATTGTCTGTGTAGCATATCCGATATAAGATACTTTAAGAGTTGATTTTTCTGCCGCTTTGATCGTAAAGTTACCATCGAAATCGGTAATCGTACCTGTAGAACTACCATCCACAGATATATTTACTCCAATCAACGGTTCACCGCTTTCATCGGTAACCTTTCCTTTGATATTTTTAAGGGTTTGCGTAACTACAGGCTTCTTTTCAGTTATTATGATGTAGTTACCTTGAATCTGGAATGAAAAGCCTGTCCCTTTTAAGATGGTATCGAGTGCGGTTTCGAGGGATGCATTCTGCAAGTTTAACTGGGCTATTACTTTTCCTTTTAATTCGGAATCACTATAATTTATAGACTTTTTGGACTGTTTTTCCACAGTCTTTAAGGCATCAATGACAGTGATGTTCTTTTGCTGGATAGTTATTTTACTATCATTTTGAGCCAAAGCGAAAGTCTGTATAAGAATAAGACTTAAAAAAGTGAGAAAGACCCGCTTATGAGCTATTTTTTCTGCTATTTTTTCGTAGATTTGTAGCATCTTTAGTATTAGTTAATTGGTTATTATTCTAGGATCATTCAGAATAGCGTCAATATTACGCTAATATTAAAAGAGATTGATTTCATATCCGGGAGGAACGGCCATTCCTTCCGGGTATTTTTTTGCATTACGTATTAAAGTTAAAAGGTTCTACAATATATTTATTCTTTACTAGTTACATAGCACTTATTTCCCTTGATAACATAGTTTACATTTCCTACAACTTGCGATATAATCCTCATAACTTCCTCCAGATTCGCCTGCTTGGAGAAGCGGAAACTATATGTATTCTTTTTCAGACTATGAAGGCTATATACAAAGGCATAAGGAAATTTGCGTTCAAGACTTGTAAAAATATCTTCCAGATGCATATTACTAAAAACCAGTTCCCCACGTTGCCATGCCGTCACATCATCTATCTCAGGCATCCGCAGATTATGAGCTTTCGTATGTTTGTCATATACCAACTGTTCACTAGGCTTTAAAATAATATTGGACAGCAAGTTATTGAATTCAACTTTCACACTACCTTCCAGCAAGGTAGCAATCAGTTCGCTATTTTCCGGATAAGCATTTACATTAAATTCAGTACCTAAAGCAGTAACTTGATAATCATTGGCTTTGACAACAAAAGGATGTTTCTTATCCGGATGTACTTTAAAATTAGCTTCTCCAATCAAATACACGCTTCGCGTCTTTCCATCAAACCGCTCCGGATATAACAGCGTGCTTTTGGAATTCAGCATAACGCGGGTGCCGTCCGGCAAAGTGAGTTCATGAATCTCCGCTGTCGGTATATAACATTCTACCAGGTCTTTTTCCAAATGCTCTCTCCCTAACATCAAATAGACCGATACGGATGAAATAGCAAATAAGAGAATAGCTGCAACTCTCCATATAAGCAACTGATAATTACCAGTTGATTTAACAGGCTGAATTCCTACACTCTGCTGTATCCGCCGGATTGACTGTTGCATTCCGTCCGGCATTTCCTTCTCATCAACTTGTTCCCAAAGCACACGAAGCGCTTCTCGCTTTTCGGCAGCATACTCTTCGTCGGCCAGCCATTGTTGCACTTTCTTTCGTGTAACGGCTGAATAATCGTTATGCCCGAATAGTTCTACAAGTTGTTGAACATAATTTTTCATGAATCTTCTTCTTTCTTTTTTTGGCTTTATACACTAAATACAACCGCCTCGCAAATACTACTTAAAAATATTTGAGAAAAAGATAAATAAGAGCAGAATTTTCTTCAAATCTATTAAAGCTAAATATACTTGATGTTCTATTGTACGAATGGAAACTTCCAATTTGTCGGCTATTTCTTTATGGCTCAACCCTCTAAAACGACTAAGTTCAAATATCATCCTCCGACGCTTCGGCATCTTCTCTAAAGTGAGCTGAACAATCATAAGCATCTCTTTATAATAGACATTATTCAAGACTTCCTCTTTCTCCGTCAACTCATAAAGAAGAGTCTTTTCCATGATTTCCTCCTGATAATCCTGCTCTACCTGCTGATGCTTAAAGATATTCAGAACAATATTCCTAGTCATTATGAAGATATAGTTATCCAGCTCCTTGTCATTGTCCAACCACAATTCCGGCTGTAACCAGAGTTTACAGAAAACATCTTGTGCCACATCCTCTGCTTCAGCTTCCGACTTAAGCAGCATTTGGGCAAAGTTCTTTACTTTAGGGAAGTTAGCAATAAAGAACCTCTGAAACTTTAATTCAATCTGCTTATCGTTATTTTCCATATCTCTAGTATTTTTTCAGCGTTAACGGTAAAGTCAAATTAGCCGTACATAGTACACCCATAAAAACAAAAAAGGCTTCATGAATCTATATTCATAAAGCCTTTCAAAAAAAGAATACTCGTACTCGAAGCGGGACTTGAACCCGCACAGCCGCAATGGCCAAGGGATTTTAAGTCCCTCGTGTCTACCGATTCCACCATTCGAGCATCCTTTCAAAGAAGAGCGGAAAACGAGACTCGAACTCGCGACCCTAACCTTGGCAAGGTTATGCTCTACCAACTGAGCTATTTCCGCATTTTTTCAACGGGTGCAAAGATAAGTAGTTTACTTGTTTCTGCCAAATCTTTTCGGAGGAAAGTTTTAAAAAACTATCCTCCGAAAGTTCATTTTATCTTCCAAGCAGCGCTTTCTCTGCTCTATCCATCCCGCAAAAGTTGAATCCATCGACCACTTGCTGCATCAATGCAGAGATCTCTGTATTGCACAAATTGCCTATACTTCCTTCATGTGTATGATGTACTTCCTTACTATGCGAGAATTTACCTGCTTCAATATCCAGACCGACCTTTTTGTATGCATCGCGGAAAGGCATACCTTCGCGTGCCAAACGGTTCACTTCTTCCACACTGAAAATGAGCAGATATTTGTCATCATCCAAGATATGTTCATTTACCTTAATCTCGTTCATGATGTAAGTTGTCATCTGCAAACAGTCTTTCAATTCCTGGAAAGCCGGAAGAAAGACCTCTTTTATAATCTGCAAGTCACGGAAATAACCGGAAGGCAGATTGTTGGCAATCATCATGATTTGTTGGGGAAGCGATTGCAACTTATTACATTTGGCACGTGTCAATTCAAACACGTCCGGATTCTTCTTATGAGGCATAATGCTGGAACCCGTAGTACAATCATCGGGCAACTTCACAAATCCGAAGTTCTGGCTGTTGAACATACAAGCGTCAAAAGCTAATTTGGAGATTGTTCCGGCAATCGTGGCCAACGCAAACGCAACATTACGTTCCATCTTGCCACGTCCCATCTGGGCATATACCACATTATAATTCATAGAGTCGAAACCGAGCAACTCGGTTGTCATCGTCCGGTTCAACGGGAACGAAGAACCATATCCGGCAGCAGAACCTAACGGATTACGGTTGCACATCTTAAATGCAGCCTGCAGAAACAGCATATCATCCACCAGGCTTTCAGCGTAAGCACCGAACCATAGTCCGAAAGAAGAGGGCATGGCAATCTGCAGATGTGTATATCCCGGCATTAAAACATTTTTATAACGTTCGCTCTGGCGAATCAATACATGGAAAAGTTGTTCTACCGCTTCGGCTATTTCTCTGATTTGCGTGCGGGTAAAAAGTTTAAGATCCAACAGCACCTGGTCGTTACGCGAACGGCCGCTATGAATTTTCTTTCCTATATCTCCCAGACGGCGAGTCAGCATCAACTCCACCTGCGAATGTACGTCTTCCACACCGTCTTCTATCACGAATTCACCTTTCTCCGCTGAAGCATAAATATTTTTCAGTTCAGCCAGCAACTGCTCCAGTTCTTCTTTCGTCAGCAAACCGATACTTTCGAGCATTGTGATGTGCGCCATAGAGCCGAGCACATCATGCTTGGCCAGATAAAGATCCATTTCACGATCGCGTCCCACCGTAAAGCGTTCGATATCCTTATTTACCTGCACGGATTTCTCCCAAAGTTTCTGTGCCATACCAATTAATACTTGAATTAATAATTTATAATCGACAGCATTTCAACCATCTTCTCCAAACCTTCCTGGAGGGGCTTCTGCACCATCGCTTTCATAAACGGATTGATATCCATCCCGATAGTAACCTTTATTTTGCATTCTTCCTCACCGGCCGCCACTAATTGAATCCACATATTAAAAGGAAGCGGTGAGTTGGTTGTCTCCAACTTCACACATTTAGAAGGTTCACGTTCAACGATTTGCAGTGTCAGCTTTCCAACAGGAGAAACACTAAAACTCAATGTATCCGAATCAAAACTCAAATCCTGCACCTTATCTTGCGGCAAACGGTCTTTAATGGCTTCCAGATTACTCAAATCCGAAAGCTTGTTATACACCCGTTCCTGACTGTAAGGTATCACCTTGACACTACTCTCAAATTTAGTCATAATATTCTATTTGTATAAAAACAAAAAAAGAACCATCCGGGCAAATATTGTCCGAAGAGTTCTTTTACTGACATATATTTAACCAAAAAAGTCTTATTTACCAGCATCCCAATGAGCAGGGTCTTTACGCCATTCGTTCAGTGTCTGGATATCTTCTTTTTCAATGTAACCTGTACGAAGAGCAACATCAAGCACAGCCTCATAGTTGGTCAATGTCACCAAGGTCACTTTAGCGTTCTTAAATGCTTCTTCAGCAACCGGGAAGCCATACGTATAAGCCGCAACCATACCAATTACTTCACAGCCATCGCGACGAATCGCCTCTACAGCCTTCAAACTACTGCCGCCGGTAGATATCAAATCTTCTATTACTACTACTTTCATACCCGGACGAAGTTCACCTTCGATCAGGTTCTCCAATCCATGGTCTTTCGGGGTAGAACGAACATATACGAACGGTAAATTCAATGCATCAGCAACCAAAGCTCCTTGAGGAATAGCACCAGTCGCCACACCTGCAATCGCATCCACCTGTCCGAATCGTTCCAATATCAGACGTGTAATTTCAATCTTCACAAAATTACGAAGAGAAGGATAGGACAGAGTTTTACGGTTGTCACAGTAAAAGGGGGATTTCCATCCAGAAGCCCATGTAAAAGGGTTAGCGGGTTGAAGTTTAATAGCCTTAATCTTCAACAGTTTCTCCGCAAATAGTCTCTCTAAGTTTTTCATAACTAAACTAACTATTAATTATTTGCCGCAAAAGTACAGAAATAGAACGAGAATAAAAAGAAGAATCCGTTTATTTTTTCACTCCACCTGTTCCTCTTCATCGGGAACATCGATACAACGCCTGATATCTTTCAGTTCAAACCCACGACTCATAGCGAACCGCATCAGCTTTCCATTCAGTTCATATTCATCCTGCGCATGGACACTTTTTTTCTTGGAGGCCAGCAGTCCACGAAGGACAGCAAGATATTCCTCCTCATCAATCTCATTCAGATAACGCCATGCTACGTCGGATGGAATCTTCTTCATATAAAGTCCTTGCGCTATTTTCATCTTCCCCCACTTGGCGAAACGGAATTTATCATTCACAAAAGCCCTGCAGAAACGTTCGTCATCAATGAACTTTTCCGATTCCAGCCGGTCAAGAATACGCGCTATGGTATCATAGGCTATCCCCCAACGTTGTAACTTCTCATTTATTTCTGCCCGGCAATGCTCGGCAGTAGAGCAATAGGAGGCTACACGACTTAAAGCCTCTTCGTCTGTTAATTGTGCACTCATCGGTTAGCTGTAACTATTCTATCTTTTCCAAATATGTCTTTTATAACACGAACACCACGATATTGGTTCATTTCAAGCATATATGCTATTTCCCGGCCAAACGCCCGGTTGATTTCAAAATAAAGTTTTCCTTCCGGCAGAAGCAACTCACGCCCCAGAGCGGCAATCCTGCGATAAAACCGCAACGGGTCGTCATCGGGAACAAACAAAGCCAGTGCCGGTTCCCAATCGAGCACATTAGCTTCCATTTCATCTTTCTCCGCCTCAGTGACATAAGGAGGGTTGCTTACAATGACATCAAACGACGGTGTCTTTTCCCAATCGTCAGATAAAACATCCCTTTGCCGAAACAGCACTCGGGATTCCAGTTCTTCGTTGTTTGTCCGGGCTATCGCTAATGCCTCTTCCGAAATATCCCAAGCTTCCACGTCGGCATCCGGAAGTCTCTTATCCAGAGAAATTGCAATGCATCCGCTTCCCGTACCTATATCTAATAGGTGATGTGCCCCCGGATTTTCATTGACGACCCAATCTACCAATTCCGCAGTTTCCGGACGGGGAATCAGCACCCCCGGAGCCACCTTGAACTTCCTCCCACCAAATTCCGCAAAGCCGCGAATGTACTGTATCGGCTCATTTTTCTGTAAACGGAATATAATGTTTTCTAATTCACGCTCTTTGCATTCGGATAAAATCATATCTTTGCCCAAGTAAATATCGAGCGGATCGAACCCGAGCATATCGCAACAAATCATCATCGTAAGGGCTTTAAGCTCTTCCGGCGGATAGATATCACGCAGAGATTGGCGAATGCGGGTGGAGATACGATTCATACATTTACAGTTTCGGAGTGCAAAAGTAAGAATAATATAGCGAAGAGTACCAAAATGGAAGAAGAAAAATACATGAGACGTTGTATTGAGCTCGCAAAGAACGGGTTATGCAACGTAGCACCCAATCCGATGGTAGGGGCTGTTATCGTATGCGACGGGCGCATTATCGGTGAAGGTTATCATGTCCGTTGCGGAGAAGCGCATGCCGAAGTCAATGCAATCCGCTCCGTCAAGGATGAGTCTTTATTGAAACGTTCGACAATCTATGTCAGTCTGGAGCCTTGTTCCCACTATGGTAAAACACCTCCCTGTGCAGACTTGATTATCGAAAAGCAAATTCCGCGTATCGTCATTGGTTGCCGGGATCCTTTTTCCAAAGTAGCCGGACGAGGGATTCAGAAACTACAGAATGCCGGGCGGGAAGTTATAGTCGGTGTGCTGGAAGAAGAATGCCTGCATCTGATCCGCCGTTTTATCACTTTCAACACGCTCCGCCGACCTTTTATTACTCTTAAGTGGGCTGAATCGGCCGACCGATTCATTGACATAGAGCGAATTGATGGGAATCCTGTCCTTCTCTCCTCCCCTCTTACGTCAATGTTGGTACATAAAAAAAGAGCGGAGAATACAGCTATTATGGTAGGAAGACGGACAGCCTTGCTGGATAATCCCTCTCTGACGGTACGCAACTGGTATGGACGTAACCCTATACGTATTGTTTTAGACTGCAACCTTTCTCTTCCGAATGATCTGCAAATATTCAACGGAGAGGTCCCGACATTAGTTTTCACAGAGAAAGAACATCCGGAAGAAAAGAGTGTCAGCTATATAACTATTGATTTTGCTCATAACCCTCTGAACCAGATTATGAAAGAGTTATATCAACGAAATATACAATCATTGTTGGTAGAAGGCGGAAGCCAACTGCTGCAATCATTCATTGACAATGAATTATGGGATGAAGCTTATATAGAGAAGTGCCCCAAGCGGTTATATTCCGGTGTTAAAGCACCTGAAATAAGCAATAATTTTAGTTACTCGACCGAAGAACACTTCGGAAGACAAATTTGGTATTATGTTCATCGGATTTAGCTAAAATAGTCCTATTCAGGGAGTTTTACGTCGATAAAAACAGTGTTATTATCTATAATTTTATATAAAACTTACCTGTAATGTTCATTATCGGGAAAAATGTTTCTATTTTTGCAACTTGTAAATAAACACAATCTTTCAAATGAGAATAAAGTTTTTATCATTCATTGCGAGTTTTTTCATGGTGTCATTCGTTATAACGTCATGCCTTGATGACGATAATGACATAGAATATAGCCCGGATGCAACTATACATGCATTTGAACTTGATACAATAGGCTATGGAATATCCTACAAGTTCACTATTGACCAGCAAAAAGGTCTGATCTATAATCAAGATTCACTTCCTGTTCATGCAGATACGATTATCGATAGAATATTGATTAAGACTCTGACGACTGCTTCCGGTGTTGTCACTATGAAAGACAAAGAAGGAAGAGACTCCATTATCAATATCAGCGACTCACTAGACCTCCGCAAAAAATTAGAAATTAAGGTATGGTCTACTGAGGCATTGGCGGGAATAGCACCCGACAAAGTAAAGACATATACTATTGATGTCAGAGTGCACAAGCATGATCCGGATTCTTTAAGTTGGGGATATGTCGGAGAAGCAGATAATAATATCAATATCAAGCGTCAAAGATCCATTATTCTAGGTGCACACATTCTTACTTATGCAGAAACTGATAACGAATTAAAAGTATACAAGAACTTTGTCAATGAATTAAACAATTGGTCTACTGCCAATTCATTAGCAGGATTGGAAAGTAGCATAACCACTTTGCCCACTTCGATCATTGAATTCAAAAACAAGTTATATGCTACATTTAAGTCCGATAATACAGTAACAGCTTATACATCAGAAGATGGAATCACTTGGACTAAATTAACCACTTTAACTGGTATTGAACTTTTCTTAGCTCCTATCAAAGATAACATTGACCAAACTAAAGACAAAATTAGTTATATTAAGAAGGTTAGCGATGAGAAGTACGTATTCTCTACTAGTACTAATGGGATAGACGAAGACTATGCAGCATACGATAAGCATAAAGAGTATCTAAATCAAAAAGAAGTAAAATTATTCCCGAATATAATTACCTCTTATACAAATTATGAGAACCGCAATGGAACAGAAGGTGTTCTTTTGATTGGTGAATCAGAAAAGGCGACCACTATATCCGATGATGGAAAAGATGTCGAAATAGCCGTTGCATGGGGATATTCAGAGGAAAAGTTGGAAGTTGAGCAACTAAGTTCAGATGGACAGCTCGTTTTAGATGAAGCCAACGAGCCTGTCAAAGTGAACATAATAATAAGCAGATGGGTGGACCTCCCTGCCGGTTCAAGCAATTCATATTGTCCTAAGCTAAACAATCCTACTATTATTCATTATAATTCTCAATTCTATTTATTTGGAAATGAATTTGATTCATTCTATGTTTCTCAGTCTGGTCGTGATTGGAAAAAAGCTAATAAGAAATTCTCATTTCCATATCAAGATTGGTCTAAGGAAAATAATGGATATGATCCTATCAAATTCCCTGAGTTTAGAGGAAGAACTAACTATTCTATGGTAGTAGATATGACAAAAGATGGCTTAGGCAGAGCGAATAATTATTTAATATTCATATTCGGTAAAGAAGATAATATAAGTATTAAACAAGAAGAAAATGTTCAATACAGTCATGATTCAGAAATCTGGCGTGCACGCTTAAACCAATTATGGTTTGATAAGGATCCCGAGCATGCAGGTCAATAATAAACGCATACGTTTAAAATAGAAAAATGTCCTATATAGAGCAAATAGACAAAACTCGGATACCCCAACACGTAGCCATCATCATGGATGGCAACGGAAGATGGGCAAAGCAACGGGGAAAAGAACGTACTTACGGTCACCACGCAGGCGCAGAAACGGTACAGAGAATTACCGAAGATGCAGCCCGTCTGGGAATCAAGTACCTCACTTTGTATACTTTCTCCACCGAGAACTGGAATCGTCCGCAAGAGGAAGTTACGGCACTGATGAATCTATTGCTGGATTCTATTAAGGAAGAGACATTGATGAAAAACAATCTCCGCTTCAATGTAATCGGTGACTTAAAGAAATTGCCGGTTGAAGTCCAGGATAGTTTAACATCATGCATAGATCATTCCGCAAAAAACACGGGAATGTGTCTAGTGTTGGCACTTAGCTACTCTTCACGCTGGGAAATAACCGAAGCAGTCCGACAAATAGCTACGAAGATTAAAGAAGGAGATTTATCTCCTGAACAGATAACAGACGAATGCATCGCATCACATCTGAATACTAATTTTATGCCCGATCCGGATTTATTAATCCGCACGGGAGGCGAAATCCGACTAAGCAATTACCTGTTATGGCAATGTGCTTATTCGGAACTTTATTTTTGTGACATCTTTTGGCCGGATTTCGACAAAGAAGAACTCTATAAAGCCGTTTGCGAATATCAACAGCGGGAACGACGATTCGGTAAAACCAGTGAACAAATCAGCTAATATAACTCGAAACATCAAATTATAACATAAATGCATTATCGTATTTCCTTTATATTCATAACGTTTATCTGCCTGTTCAGTTTTGCAACAACAGGTATTGCGCAAAATGCCAACACTGATGAAGACTCGAAACCTGTCATCTTATACTCTGGAACACCCAAAAAGTATGAGATAGCGGATATCAAGGTCGAAGGCGTGAAGAATTATGAAGACTATGTATTGATTGGACTATCCGGTCTGTCGGTAGGACAAACAATTACTGTGCCGGGTGACGAAATCACCGGAGCAATCAAGCGTTATTGGCGTCATGGCTTGTTCTCAAACGTACAAATCACAGCCGAAAAGATAGAAGGCAACAAAATCTGGTTGAAAATCAGTCTGACACAGCGTCCCCGAATCTCTGAGGTACGCTATCATGGCGTTAAGAAGTCAGAGCGTACCGATTTGGAAGGTAAGTTGGGAATGGTGAAGGGTATGCAGATTACACCGAATACCGTAGACCGGGCCAAGACATTGATTAAGCGCTATTTTGACGATAAAGGTTTTAAGAATGCAGAAGTTATCATCGCACAAAAAGATGATCCTTCCAGCGAGAACCAAGTAATTGTGGACATCGACATTGACAAGAAAGAGAAAGTAAAAGTTCACGAAATCAAAATTGTTGGAAATACGGCAATCAAAGCTTCCAAGCTGAAACGAGTAATGAAGAAAACCAATGAAAAAGGGAAACTTCGTAACTTGTTCCGCACGAAGAAATTCGTACCGGAAAACTATGAAGCGGATAAGCAACTTATCATTGACAAATATAATGAGCTGGGTTATCGTGATGCAGTTATCAGAAAAGACAGTATCTCACAATACGACGAGAAAACAGTTAATGTTTATCTCGATATCGACGAAGGTCAGAAATACTATCTCCGTAACGTGACTTGGGTGGGTAATACACTGTATCCTTCAGAACAGTTGGACTTCCTTCTGCGTATGAAAAAAGGAGATGTGTACAACCAAAAGTTGCTGAACGAACGTATCTCTACAGATGATGACGCTATCGGTAACTTATACTACAACAACGGTTATCTGTTCTACAACCTCGATCCGGTAGAAGTGAACATTGTAGGCGACTCTATCGACCTGGAAATGAGAATCTATGAAGGCCGTCAGGCTACTATCAATAAGATCAACATCAGCGGTAACGACCGTCTGTATGAAAATGTAGTCCGTCGTGAACTTCGTATCCGTCCGGGACAGTTGTTCAGCAAAGAAGACTTGATGCGTTCTTTGCGTGAAATCCAGCAGATGGGACACTTTGACCCCGAAAAACTTCAGCCGGATATTCAACCGGACCCGATGAACGGAACGGTTGATATAGGCCTGCCGTTGACTTCCAAAGCCAATGACCAGGTGGAATTCTCTGCCGGTTGGGGACAAACGGGTATTATCGGTAAACTGAGTCTGAAGTTCACCAACTTCTCTGTTGCCAACTTGCTGCATCCGGGTGAGAATTATCGCGGTATCCTGCCGCAAGGTGACGGACAAACACTGACTATCAGCGGACAGACGAATGCCAAATACTACCAATCATACAGTATTTCATTCTTCGATCCTTGGTTTGGCGGCAAACGTCCGAACTCATTCTCTGTTTCGGCGTTCTTCTCCGTACAGACAGATATCAGTAGCCGTTACTACAACTCCAGCTACTTTAACAACTACTATAACAGTATGTATAGCGGTTATGGCGGTTATGGTATGTACAACTATGGTAATTACAACAACTACGAAAACTATTATGACCCCGACAAGTCGATCAAGATGTGGGGACTTTCCGTTGGTTGGGGTAAACGTCTGAAATGGCCGGATGACTATTTCACCCTTTCTGCCGAGTTGGCTTACCAACGTTACAATTTGAAAGACTGGCAGTACTTCCCGGTAACGAACGGTAAATGTAATGACCTCAGCCTTTCATTGACTTTGGCACGTAACTCTATTGACAACCCAATCTTCCCGCGTTCGGGTTCGGATTTCTCATTGTCAGTACAGTTCACACCGCCTTACTCATTAATGGACGGCAAAGACTATAAAGGATATTACAGCAATCCTGAAACAGGAACCATTACTCAAGACAATATGAACAAGCTTCATAAATGGGTAGAATACCACAAATGGAAATTCAAAGGCAAAACATATACTCCGTTGATGGACCCGGTTGCACATCCGAAATGTCTTGTATTGATGACCCGTACGGAATTCGGTTTGTTGGGACACTACAACGAGTTCAAAAAGTCACCGTTCGGTACATTCGACGTTGGTGGTGACGGTATGACCGGTTATTCAACTTATGCAACCGAAAGTATTGCCTTACGTGGTTACGAAAACAGTTCATTGACACCATACGGTTCGGAAGGTTACGCTTATGCACGTCTCGGAATTGAATTAAGATATCCGCTCATGCTGGAAACAAGTACTAACATTTATGTGTTAGGTTTCTTGGAAGCCGGTAATGCTTGGCATGATATCAAGAAATTCAATCCGTTCGACTTGAAACGTTCCGCCGGTGTCGGCGTTCGTATCTTCCTGCCGATGATTGGTATGATGGGTATTGACTGGGGTTACGGTTTCGACCAAGTATTAGGTTCTAAACAATATGGAGGAAGCCAATTCCACTTTATCTTAGGACAAGAATTCTAATGTATCACCAAAAACTAAACGTTATGAGAAAGTCTGTTCTATTAATCATGATGCTGGTTGCCGTCAGTATGGCAGCCAACGCACAAAAATTTGCACTGATCGATACGGAATATATCATGAAAAATATTCCGCCCGCTCAAAGCGCTAACGAGCAAATGCAACAAGCTACGAAAAAATACCAGAGCGAAGTAGAAGCTTTGGCAAAAGAAGCTCAGAAGATGTTTCAGGATTATCAAGCGAAATCCTCCACTCTCTCTGCCGCTCAAAAGACAAAGAAAGAAGATGAAATCGTAGCCAAAGAAAAAGCGGCTGCCGAGTTGAAGCGCAACTATTTCGGTCCGGAAGGTGAATTGGCCAAGATGAGAGACAAGCTGATCACTCCAATTCAGGATGATATTTACGAAGCGGTAAAAGCCATTTCACAACAATATGGATATGATCTGGTAGTCGACAGGGCCTCTGCGGCAGGCATCATTTTTGCCAATCCGCGCATCGATATTAGCGATGAAATACTAAGAAAACTAGGATATTCAAATTAATTTCATACATTTGCATCCGGAAATAACTAAAAATCATTCAAATAAATTATAGAACTATGCTTAAAAAAATTGCACTTGTAATGTTGCTTGCACTCCCAATGGGTGTATTTGCACAGAACCTGAAATTCGGTCATATTAATGCGCAGGAGATTATCACTGTAATGCCGGAATTTACGAAGGCACAAAATGATATCCAGACATTAGAAAAACAACTGACTGCCGAACTTCAAAGAACTCAGGAAGAATTCAACAAAAAATATCAGGAATTCCAACAGGCTATGGCCAAAGACTCTCTTCCGGCTAACATCGCTGAAAGAAGACAAAAAGAGTTGCAGGACATGATGCAGAGACAGGAACAATTCCAGCAAGACGCTCAGCAGCAGATGCAGAAAGCTCAGACTGACGCAATGGCTCCTATCTACAAGAAACTGGATGATGCCATCAAAGCGGTAGGTGCTGCTGAAGGTGTTATCTACATCTTCGACCTTGCTAGAACTTCAATACCTTATGTAAACGAAGCGCAAAGTATCAACCTGACTAATAAGGTGAAAGCAAATCTTGGAATCAAATAAAAGAGAGTTCCAAGAAGCAAAAATATAAAAAAGGGAACGAGAAAGAAGATTAATCTTCTTTCTCGTTCCCTTTTTTTGGAGTACATTTGCGTACATAAATACTGTATGTCATGAATCAACATTTATCCCATGCTCCCGGTCCTATCGGAGTATTTGACTCCGGCTATGGCGGGCTGACCATCTTAGATAAAATAAGAGAGGTACTTCCGGAATACGATTACATTTATCTGGGAGACAATGCCCGTGCTCCATACGGGACACGTTCTTTTGAGGTCGTATACGAGTTTACCCGGCAAGCCGTAAGCAAACTATTCGACATGGGATGTCATCTGGTCATATTAGCGTGTAACACTGCGTCAGCCAAAGCTTTGCGTAGCATTCAAATGAACGATCTTCCCAATATAGATCCGGCTCGCCGCGTACTCGGAGTAATCCGTCCTACAGTGGAATGTATCGGAAATATCACCCAAAACCAGCATATCGGCATATTAGCTACAGCGGGTACTGTAAAGTCCGAATCTTATCCGTTGGAGATACATAAATTATTTCCGGATATCCGGGTGAGCGGAGTAGCGTGTCCGATGTGGGTATCGTTGGTGGAAAACAATGAATCACAAAACGAAGGAGCCGATTACTTTATCCGTAAATACATAGACCAACTACTGACAAAAGACCCGCTAATAGACACCGTGATTCTCGGATGCACGCACTTCCCCATACTCCTACCCAAAATCCGGCAATACATTCCGGAACATATCAGCGTGATTTCGCAAGGCGAATATGTAGCTCAAAGTCTGAAAGACTATTTGAGGAGACATCCGGAAATGGACGAGAAATGTACGAAAAACGGGAACTGCTCGTTTTACACGACAGAGGCGGAAGAGAAGTTCACTGAATCAGCTTCCACCTTCCTCCAACAGCAAATCCGTGTTAAACACATCACGCTTGAATAAATTTTAATTGAAGGATAACCATTTGTCTTTCTTTTTTGTTATATTTGTAGATAGCAACCCTTAATACATAAGATCATGAAAGAAAAGGATTATAGCAAGTCAATAGAGGTGTTCTCCGGCTCCCCGTGGGAAGCTGAAATCATCAAGGGTTTATTGGAAAGCAATGACATTCGTTGCGTTGTCAAAGACGGTATTATGGGAACGCTGGCCCCCTATATCGCTCCTGCTGTCTCTATCCTTGTCACAGAGGAGGAATATGAGGCCGCCACAGAGCTTATCAGAGCCCGGAACGAGAAAGATAGCGACTAATACGGTCGAGTCCTTCCTTGATATTCTCCAACGAGTTGGCATAGGAGAAACGTACGTATCCTTCCCCTCCTGTACCAAAGTCTACTCCGGGAGTAATACCGACATGCGCATGCTCGAGTACATCGAATGCAAAGCGATAAGAGTCGGTAGTAAATTTACGTGCATCGGCGAAAATATAAAATGCCCCTTGAGGTTCCACCTTAATCTCAAATCCGATCTCACGAAGACGGGCAATCATATATTTCCGACGCTCATCATAGACCTGCCTCATACGTTCCACATCCGAATCCGCCTGCCGTAAAGCTGCAATTCCCGCCTGCTGGGCAATACTGGATGCGCAGATAAACAGATTCTGTTGCAACTTCTGCAATGAACGCATATAAGATTTCGGTGCGATGAGATACCCCAACCTCAGTCCGGTCATGGCAAACCGTTTGGAAAATCCATTCAGCACAAATGCTTGATCCGTGTATTCGAGAATACTATGTGCACGCCCTTCATACACCAAGCCATGATAAATCTCGTCTGAAATGACAGGAACTCCCAAAGCCGCTACTTCTTTCAAGAAACTTTCTTCCAATAACATCCCCGTCGGGTTCATAGGTGAGTTGATAAAAATAGCGGCAGTATGCTGATTCACACATTTGCGGATAGCTTCTATATCATATTGCAATCCTTTCTCTTCGGACAATGGCACCAAAACAGGTTTGGCTTGAGCCGCCAGCACAAAGTTCCGATAGCAGGCATATCCCGGATTGGAAAGAACCACTTCACTCTCCGGATTGCAAAGCAACATCAAGGCAAGAAGAATAGAGGGAGAAGAACCGGAAGTCACGATGATACAGTCCGGATCAACCGCCACTCCATATTCTTTCTGATAAAAAGCTGCAATTTCCCGACGTAACTCAGGGTCTCCCAAAGAATGGGTGTAATGAGTCAAATGCCGATCGTAAGCAGCTTTCGCAGCCTCTGCAACACAAGACGGCACATCAAAATCGGGCTCGCCTACTTCTAAATGAATAATGTCAATACCTTGTTTCTGTAACTCGTTTGCCCGTTCCAACACATCCATTACGATGAAGGAGGTCATCTGTTCTACTTGCGGATTTGTATGTTTCATTGTTTTTCTTTTCTCTATCCGGCTGCAAAGATAATTCTTTTTAGGCTGTTTTGGTAACATATCGACAAAAAGCTCTATATTTGTGCTTTCAAATCGTTAGCAAAGATGAAACAGGAATTTACACGAATCGCAGTAAAAGTGGGTAGTAATGTTTTGGCACGCCGAGACGGAACATTGGACGTAACCCGTATGTCTGCACTTGTTGACCAAATAGCGGAACTACATAAATCCGGTGTAGAAATCATCCTTATTTCTTCTGGAGCCGTTGCATCCGGACGTAGCGAGGTACATCCGCAGAAGAAACTCGATAGTGTAGACCAACGACAATTATTCTCTGCCGTAGGGCAAGCCAAACTGATCAACCGTTATTACGAACTTTTTCGTGAGCACGGAATTACCGTCGGACAAGTGCTGACTACGAAAGAAAGTTTCAGTACGCGCCGCCATTACCTGAATCAGAAAAACTGTATGACGGTAATGCTTGAAAACAATGTGATTCCTATCGTCAACGAGAATGATACTATCTCCGTAAGTGAACTCATGTTCACGGACAACGACGAATTGTCCGGACTCATAGCTTCTATGATGGATGCGCAGACGCTTATCATCTTAAGCAACATCGACGGAATCTATAACGGCTCTCCGTCCGATCCCGATTCTTCCGTTATCCGGGAAATCGGTCATGGGAAAGATCTATCCAACTATATTCAAGCAAGCAAGTCCAGTTTCGGACGAGGAGGTATGCTGACGAAAACAAATATCGCCCGCAAAGTAGCCGATGAAGGAATTACGGTTATCATCGCCAATGGTAAACGTGACAACATCTTGGTAGACTTGTTAGAACACCCCGAAAGCACTCTTTGCACCCGCTTCATTCCTTCTTGCGAACCGGTATCCAGTGTCAAGAAGTGGATCGCGCATAGTGAAGGCTTTGCCAAAGGAGAAATTCACATCAACGAATGTGCCACTGAGGTACTCAGTTCGGAGAAAGCAGTCAGTATTCTCCCGATAGGTATCACTCATATCGAAGGGGAATTTGAAAAAGACGATATCGTCCGTATCATAGACTTTCAAGGAAACCAAGTGGGTGTAGGAAAAGCAAACTGTGACTCCCAGCAAGCCAAAGAGGTTATCGGAAAGCATGGAAAGAAGCCTGTTGTACACTATGATTATTTATATATTGAATAATAATCGCGTTTAAATACTCAACATGATGAGATATTTTCTCATCACAATAAAAATATACACTCCAAAGGCTATTACAATTATAACCTAGGCACAACATTTATTTCTGTTTTCAACAGGTTTTATTCACATCATTCACTATATTTGCATTGTTTATCTTTCTATTTAATGCAAAAAAGGAGCAAATGACTACAGATTTAAACGAAACCTTTGCTGCCGTACAGGCAGCAAGCCGAGAATTGGCTTTACTGAACGATGATACCATCAATCAGATTTTAAATGCAGTGGCCGATGCGGCAATTGCAAAAGCACCGTTCATTCTTGCAGAGAATGAAAAGGATCTTGCACGGATGGACCAGAATGATCCGAAGTACGACCGGTTGAAATTGACGGAAGAGCGTTTGAAAGGTATCGCAGCAGATACACGCAATGTAGCTACGCTCCCCTCTCCTCTAGGCAAAATACTGAAAGAGACTGTGCGACCCAACGGGATGAAGCTGACAAAAATCAGTGTTTCTTTCGGTGTCATAGGAATAATCTATGAAGCACGTCCCAATGTCAGTTTTGATGTATTCTCTCTTTGTCTGAAAAGTGGAAATGCCTGCATATTAAAAGGAGGAAGCGATGCCGCCTGTTCCAATCGTGCCATCATCAGTGTGATTCACGAAGTACTGAGAAGTTTTAATATAAATCCGCATATCGTAGAACTGTTGCCAGCCGACAGGGAAGCAACAGCCGCATTGCTAAATGCTGTAGGCTATGTTGATCTGATTATTCCCAGAGGTAGCAGTAATTTGATTAATTTTGTACGCAATAATGCCAAAATCCCGGTCATTGAGACAGGAGCAGGCATTTGCCACACTTACTTTGACGAGTTCGGAGAGGTAAAGAAAGGAGCAGATATTATCCACAATGCCAAGACACGCAGAGTCAGCGTATGCAACGCATTGGATTGCGTCATTGTGCATGAGAAAAGACTGAGCGACCTTCCCAAACTCTGCGAAAAGCTGAAAGACAGCCATGTAATTATCTATGCCGACCCACAAGCTTACCAAGCATTGGAAGGCCACTACCCTGCAGAACTCTTACAATCTGCAACAAATGAAAGTTTCGGAACAGAGTTCCTTGACTACAAAATGGCCGTCAAAACGGTCAGAAGCTTTGAAGACGCACTGGGACACATCCAGGAAAACAGTTCCAAGCATAGTGAATGCATCGTTACGGAGAACAAGGAGCGTGCAGCCTTGTTTATCAAGATAGTGGATGCAGCCTGTGTGTACACCAATGTATCTACCGCCTTCACTGACGGCGCACAATTCGGTTTGGGAGCAGAAATAGGTATTAGCACGCAGAAGCTGCACGCACGCGGTCCGATGGGACTGGAAGAAATCACTTCTTACAAATGGGTCATTGAAGGGGACGGACAAACGAGAAGAAGTTGAGAATTGAAAATTGAAAATTGAGAATTAAAAATTAAATGATATGAAGAAATTTACTTGTGTACAGGACATTGGCAACTTGAAATCGGCCATTGAAGAAGCATTTGAGATTAAGAAGGACCGCTTCAAATATGTAGAACTTGGAAAGAATAAGACATTGATGATGATCTTCTTCAACTCCAGTCTGCGCACCCGCCTTAGTACACAGAAAGCCGCGCTTAATCTGGGAATGAATGTAATGGTGCTTGACATCAATCAAGGTGCCTGGAAGTTGGAAACGGAACGTGGTGTAATTATGGACGGAGACAAACCGGAACATTTGCTGGAAGCGATCCCTGTAATGGGCTGCTATTGCGATGTGATCGGAGTGCGTTCTTTTGCACGCTTCGAAGACCGTGATTTCGATTATCAAGAGACAATCCTAAATCAATTTATTCAATATTCCGGTCGTCCGGTTTTCTCGATGGAGGCAGCAACCCGCCATCCGCTACAAAGTTTCGCCGACCTAATCACTATCGAGGAATACAAGAAAACAGCACGTCCCAAAGTAGTCATGACTTGGGCACCGCATCCCCGTCCATTGCCGCAAGCCGTTCCTAACTCGTTTGCAGAATGGATGAACGCCACAGATTACGAATTTGTCATCACTCATCCGGAAGGATACGAGCTGGATCCCCAATTCGTGGGTAACGCCAAAGTTGAGTACGACCAGATGAAAGCGTTCGAAGGAGCGGATTTCATATATGCAAAGAACTGGGCAGCCTATACGGGGGATAACTACGGACAGATATTGAGTAAGGATCGTGACTGGACAGTTAGCGACCGTCAAATGGCGGTGACCAACAATGCTTATTTCATGCATTGCCTGCCGGTTCGTAGAAATATGATTGTGACAGACGACGTGATTGAAAGTCCGCAATCAATTGTCATTCCGGAAGCGGCCAACCGTGAAATCTCGGCAACCGTCGTTCTGAAGAGGCTATTGGAAGGATTGAAATAACAGAAATGCCATAAAGGCAATCTTTCAATACAGCTATTAAAGAGGATACTCCCCGACAAGAAAAGATAGTATCAAAACGCAAATTATCGCAGATTATTTCAATTATATTGATAGGTTAATCAACAACTCATTAAATTATTTCTGCGATAATTTGCGTTAATCTGCGTTTTATCATTCATTATGACTCTCTTCTTGCATCACTTTTCTATTTCCTTACCAGCTTCCTGCCAGGAATTAAATCCTTTATCAAGCTCAAAGACTTTATATCCTTTCTTACTCAAAATAGCCGCTGCCTTCTTACTACGCTTTCCACTACGGCAGTATACAGCCACCGGTCTGTCTTTCTGCAACAAAGAATCAGCCATCGAAGAAAAGGAGTCATCCATCACATTAATATTAATCGTTTTTGCGATATGTCCTTCCGAGTATTCGGCCAATGTACGGACATCCAGACGTTGCATACCCTCATCTTGAATGAGCGTATCGAAATCTTCTACATTCATTGACTCAAAATTTCCTTTCTGCTGACAAGAGAAAAGAGAAGAAAGAAATAAAAGCATTCCCACGACCAATTGATTCATTTTAAGCATATTATTCTATATTATTCAGTCTTACCCGGAGTATACTCAAATTCGTAATCCTCTATCACATCGGCTTCCTTGCCGTATGTGTAATACCTGAATTTAATCTTAATCCCATCGGCAGGATGTTCCGATTCCGCATATTGCTTTAAAGGAACAGAAATATAAGCACGCCGGTTATAGTATTCTTCATCACTATCCGCATCATGATATAACAACATATCCACAGATCCTATTGTTTCCAGTTCTGACTTATCCTCAATTATGCCAAAAATATGTCCTTTTCCGGTACTGGCTTTCAAGTTAAGAATCATATTCAAATAATCCCGTCCAAGCCAAATACTGACAACCTCTACCGGATCTTTACCTTCCTTATCCTTAAAGGCCGGATCGTCCTTCGGTTTAGGAGTCGGTGTGAGGAGCGACTGCAAAGAATAAATTTTAGCCCCTTCCTCCATCGTTTCATAGTTACTCATTACACGTCTGGAGGTATTCGGAGAAATCGTAGACCCCGTAAGATCTTGCGAAACAGGTAATATATCCCCCTTATCGGGAATAAGTGTCCGTATCCTGCCATCATCACCCGCTTCTATCGTAACAAATTCCATTTTTACCGATGGATAATAATAGTCATCATCACCACAGGCAGCCATCAGGAGGAGTAATCCCCACAACCAGATCATATATAACTTTCCTATTTTCATCGGCAGGCGGCTAAATAATTAACTAACGGATTGGAATACATCAACAACAACTTCTCACGCAAGAAGTCTTCATCCTTATTCGGAATGTTTATCTTAGCCAGTTGTTGGTCAATATAGTTTGTGAACCGCAGCTTCTCCTCTTCCGTATAGTTGGCAGCAAACGTTGTGGAACCATTCAACCAGTCGTAAGCGACATAATTTCCGGAATAAATCCGATAGTTACTATGAATACGCCGGTCAATACTAGCGGAAATACGGGCAAACAGTTCCGGTTTCGGCAAAGAACGGTCCATGCGCAACAACTCGTCGTTCAGACAAGGAGCAACTTGAAAATGCACTCTTCCCTTGTATCCGAAAAGACCGGTTTTCATATTGATTAAATCGTCCTGCGTTGTTTTTTTATACCCTTCCACATCTCTCTTCAATTGGAATTCCTGCGCTTTCAGAAAATCACAGGGATCATATTCGTAGGATATAGCAAGGGGAGCAATATTCATTTCCAGCAGACGGTCTATCACATCACCTTCACCACCCATCGCCAGCATTTTCAAGACGCTGTCCTGTGTGCGGTCATTGGAATCTTTTGCACGCCCTTCACGCTGGGCAATCCATATTGATTGTTTCTTCTGCGAGATAGTATGATGCATATAGCGCGACATTCGCGCTGACGATTCCAACATCTGCCTCATAGTCAGTGCACGCTGAACGATAAATGATTTATTGACACGCACCAATTTCTTAATCCACGGGTAAATCAGCAGATTATCACCGATGGCAATTTCTACGGTATCCATCCCTTCATCAATCAGCAAGATGGAAAGGAAGCCCGAATCAAGGATAATATCCCTATGGTTCGACATATAAGTATAGGCTATATTATGATCCGGTATACGCGAATGGTCTAATGTCAAAGAATCTGTATGTTCCTGCGCAATCTTCCACAAAATGCCATAACAGAACGCTTCCTGAAATTCACGTTTTGTCTTACAAGCACGCATCTTCTGTGCCAGCAGTTCGAATGGAACGTTAGGTATAACTCCGGTAACAGCCTTTTGAAAAGCCGGATCAGCAATCAATTCCTCAAAGATCTGAGGAAGTTCCTCATCATTGTAAGGACGAATCTCATTAAACTCTGTCAGGTCCATAACGTGATTAAAATTTATTTTCGATAATATCAGTCATCACATCCTTTATATCCAGCCCGGCTGCACGCACCTGCTGAGGAATAAAGCTTGTAGCAGTCATTCCCGGAGTCGTATTCACTTCGAGAAGATTCAGTTTCTCACCGGCAGTCACAATATAATCCACACGGATAATACCGGAACAGCCCAATATATCATAGATAGCCGAAGTCAGTTTCTGCACGCGTCCGGTCAGTTCCGGAGAGATACGCGCAGGAGTGATTTCATCTACCTGACCGTTATATTTGGCATCGTAATCGAAAAATTCATTGTGGGTAACGACTTCCGTAGGTGGGAAGATAACCGACTTTTCCTTCGTCTTGTAGCAACCGCAAGTCAGCTCCGTACCTTCCATAAATGCCTCAACGATCACTTCTTCCGCTTCTCCGAAAGCTTTAACAATGGCAGGCTGGATTTGTTCTTTTGTCTTCACTTTTGTAACGCCAAAGCTCGAACCTCCCAGACTGGGCTTGATAAAACAAGGCAGACCGATCTTCTCCATTACATCTTCGTCGGAAACCGACTGTCCTTGACGCAGCAGCAACGATTCGGCAATACGTACGCCAAAAGCCTTCAAATACTGATTGCAGGCAAATTTATCGTATGTAATAGCAGCCGCCAATACTCCACAACAGGAATACGGAATGCGCAGCATATCAAAATATCCCTGCAGACGACCATCCTCACCCGGTGTGCCATGAATCGTAATATAAGCAAAATCGAACACTACCTTTTCCGTTCCGTTCGTAAAACTAAAATCATTTCTGTCCACCGGAACCTTGTTACCATCCGGTAATTGTACTTCCCAGCGACGGCCTTCCATCTCTACAATGTACAAATTATACTTCTCCTTATCTATAAAGGAATAAATACCCTGTGCGCTACGCAGGGAAACTACGATTTCAGAGGTATCACCTCCTGCTACGATAGCAATGTTGCGTTTCATTCTAATTCTCTATTACTTATATAGCCTCTCCACTTCTCGATAAGCCGGGTCATGTCATCCGGAAGTTCGGAAGTAAAATGCATCTCTTCACCAGTGACGGGATGCACAAACCCCAACGTCATAGCATGCAAAGCCTGTCGGGGACAAGTGTCAAAGCAATTATTTACAAATTGTTTGTATTTACTAAAATGAGTACCTTTCAATATCTCGTGCCCCCCATAGCGTTCGTCATTGAACAGCACATGTCCGATATGTTTCATGTGGACACGGATCTGATGAGTACGTCCCGTCTCCAGGATACATTCCACAAGCGTGACGTATCCCAAGCGTTCCAACACACGATAATGAGTCACAGCGTGTTTGCCAACTGTCGGGTCGGACATCACTGCCATCTGCATTCGGTCTTTCGGGTTACGGGCTATATTCCCGATGATTGTTCCCTCATCCTGCTCCACAATCCCCCATACCAGGGCGCGATATTTACGTTTGGTAGTTTTATTAAAGAATTGGTTTCCCAGATTTGTTTTGGCGTCCGGTGTCTTGGCAATCACCAACAACCCCGAAGTATCTTTGTCGATCCGATGAACAAGTCCCACGTGCGGATCATTCGCATCATAATCGGGATTATCTTTCATATGCCAGGCAAGCGCATTGACCAAAGTGCCATGATAATTCCCATGTCCCGGATGCACTACCAGTCCGGCAGGCTTATTCACCACCATCAAATAGGGATCTTCATAAACGATAGTAAGGGGAATATCTTCCGGGATAATTTCATTTTCGTAACGCGGACGGTCCATCATCACCGTGATAACATCCAGCGGCTTTACTTTATAGCTACTTTTCACCGGCTTGCCATTGGCCATAACGAATCCTCCTTCGGCAGCCTTCTGAATACGGTTGCGCGAAGCATTGACAATACGTTCGAACAGATATTTGTCGATTCTGACCATCGCCTGCCCCTTATCTACCACCACCCGGAAGTGTTCGTAAAGTTGGGACTCGTCACCGACCGGTTCTATATCATCCAAATCGTTCTCCAGTTCATCCGGAAGTTCTTCCTCTATCATGTGAGTCTGTTCTGTTAGTTATCCATTAAAACCAGTTATCTTCTTGTGTGGAAGATGATTCTGATGTCACAGGAATTTCTGTATCCACAGCAACATCGGTGGAGTCTTTCTCCATGCTCCCTGCCCCATCACCGACCATCAGTGTCAAAGAAGCTCCCATAGGAATCTTTTCTCCGGCGGTCAGTTGCCTTCCCTGATACTTCACGCCATACACCCAGTCCTTTTCACCGTTCACTAACTGGACCTGATTCAGTTTGAAACCGGCACTTAACAGTTTGGCTTGCGCCTGACGAAGAGAGCTATTGTCCGCAACATCAGGAATCATACGCAAAGGAACATCCAGCGTGTTCACTGTCAGATAGACCGTACGGCCTTCTTTTACTTTCTCACCGGCTCCCGGCTTGAGTTCAAGCACGATACCGGCAGCCTTATCCTTAACGTATCTCGTATCAGAAACCGAGCATACCAATCCATGATTCCGGAACATCTTTGTCGCCTCCTCCACACTCATCCCCTTCACATCGGGAACAAGTACCGATTCACCATGATGTGTGTATGCATCAATCCATTTCAGCACGCCGAATACCATGACTGCCACTATCACAATCATAGCGGCAATATTCAACCAGAAAAATTTATTTGTTTTAAAAGAAAAGAATTCTCTAATAGTCATACGCATTGCTGTTTATATGCGCCAAAGATACGACAAAATAGTTGAATTTATAAAAAAGAGGTGATGAAAAGTTTGCTATAAACAAAAAGGCAGAGATTAAATTCCCCGCCTTTTTTGTTTCCCTGATGATAGATAAAAGTGATTACCACTTCTGTCCGTTGTACTCATCAGAAACAGTCAGTTTCTTTCTGCCTTTTGCACGGCGAGCAGCCAATACTCTACGACCATTAGCAGACGCCATTCTCTCACGGAAACCGTGTTTGTTCTTTCTCTTTCTGTTAGAGGGTTGAAATGTTCTTTTCATTTTTGTATCTTGTTTTATGTTATTATTCTACGTAATCGGGCTGCAAAAATAGGCACTTTTTTTAAATTAACCAAGAGATAACTCATTTTTGCTCAAAAGTTTTTGTGTTTTTTACTGATTTAGATTACTTTTGCACTCGATTTCCGACGAAAACAATTAAATAACAATAATATAATAAGAAGAATAGCAGTATGATTAATGCTCAAGACATCAAAAACGGAACCTGTATCCGTATGGACGGAAAGCTCTATTTCTGTATAGAATTCCTGCATGTAAAACCTGGTAAAGGTAACACTTTCATGCGTACTAAACTGAAAGATGTAGTTAGCGGCTACGTTCTCGAACGTCGTTTCAACATCGGTGAAAAATTGGAAGACGTACGTGTAGAACGTCGTCCTTATCAGTTCTTATATAAAGAAGGAGAAGATTATATCTTCATGAATCAGGAAACTTTTGACCAGCATCCTATCGCTCACGACTTGATTAACGGTGTTGACTTCCTGCTTGAAGGTGCAGTATTGGATGTTGTTTCCGACGCTTCTACCGAAACCGTATTGTATGCGGATATGCCGATCAAGGTACAGATGAAGGTTACTTATACAGAGCCGGGCGTCAAAGGTGACACTGCTACCAATACATTGAAACCTGCTACCGTAGAATCAGGAGCAACAGTACGTGTTCCTTTATTCATCAACGAAGGTGAAACAATCGAAATCGATACTCGCGACGGTTCATACGTAGGACGTGTAAAAGCATAAGTTACATAGAACACAATAATAAAGAAAGCCGGAAGCTCAATTGAACTTCCGGCTTTCTTTATTATTGTGCTTTGCACGGGCATTCTTATTTATATCCCGCCGCTTTGGCTATTCTCTTCGGTATTTCAGTATTATCTATCTTCTCACCGAACAAATGTGAACCGGCTCCAATAGCGAATACAGGTACAAAACCGGCAGAATGTCCGCCACTCACCCAGCCAACCATCGCGATCTCATCCATAACTTGTTTGGCACAAGCAGCCATAGGCTCGCTCTTCGAGTACATACTCTCGGCAAACACCACTTTATTCTTCACGAATGACTTTTCAAATTCGTCGTGCAACTTCTTTTCTTGTTGCCAAGAAATAGGTAATTGTTTCCAGAATCCCATTTCATTGCCAAGAAATTCTTTCATATCTTCCCAAGTTACTTTGTTACCTTTGGCTTTTCTCAGTTCACTGATACGTTGAGAAAGTCCGTCAGCCGAATGTTTTTGAGATTGCAATGCTTTCAAGTTCAGTTCATATTTTCCGGTTCCCAATACGATACCACCAGTTTCGTGGTCGGCAGTAACGACTATCAGTGTTTCTTTCGGATGCTTCTTATAAAATTCATAAGCCACTTTGATAGCGTTATCCATATCTTTTACTTCATTGAATACGGTAGCTGCATCATTCGCGTGACAAGCCCAGTCAATCTTTCCGCCTTCCACCATGAGGAAGAAGCCTTTATTCTTGCCTTTAGTCAGAAAGTCGATAGCGCTTTCCGTAATTTGCGCCAGCGTCAGATCATCCTCTTTGCGGTCAATGGCATAAGGCAGACATGACGGATTAGCCCCCTTTTCCTGAATGAGAATCATCTTTTCAGCCTTAGCTGATTTTGCTTTATAGTCATTGTAACCACGTGCCACTGTATATCCGGCTTCTTCAAAGATAGGGAAAATGCTTGGAGCCTCTTTCTTATCAAAAGAAGTTGTCGGTTTCAGGAATCCGCCACCTGCATAAAAGTCAAAATTAGCTTTCGGCAAGTCAAGAGCAATCTCATAATACATATTACGATCCGGTTGGTGCGCATAGAATGCGGCAGGGGTAGCATGATCAACACTGACAGAAGTAGTGACACCGACTTTCTTACCGGCTTTCTTCGCCTTTTCAGCTACGGTTTGAATCGCATTCTTATCTTCCCCCACAGAAATAGCGTGATTATAGGTTTTCTTTCCTGTAGCCAACGCAGTACCTGCGGCGGCAGAATCGGTCACGGAATTAGTTGCAGAGAAAGTAGTCGCCATCGTGGCAACCGGAAATTGAGTAAACAACAAAGGCTCAACGCCGATACGTCCGTTCTGAAGTTCCGCCTGATACATCTCCGTACCATTCACTTGGTTGACTCCCATCCCATCTCCAATGAAATAGAATACATACTTTGCCTGACCGTTGGCCACAACGGAAATAAGGACAAAGAACAATGTGTAGATTAACTTTTTCATTCTTTAGTAAATTTATTATTAGATTAGTTAGTACCACCTACAAAGGTATAAAAAAAGCTATTTCTGATGTTACAAAACAAATAATATTATAAATTCATCACGTCCTGTTCAAACCGTTCCTTATCTCCAGCGGCCCTATTGCGCATCCGGCTACGGTAATTATAGATCGTCGCCAATGAGTAACCCAAGAAATGAGCAATTTTATTACTGTCTACCACTCCCAAACGGATAAGAGCAAAAATACGAAGTTCGGTAGTCAGCAGTTCATCAGATTTCGGATATATCCGTCCCTCCTCTACCAACAAATCATTGAAAGCGGAAATGAAATTCGGAAAAAGTTTCAGGAAAGACTTATCGAACTCATTATAAAACTCGTTTCGTTCATCTTTGATAAACTGCTCGGACTTTATAGCCTTAAACAAATCCTCAATCCGGGAAGCCATAGCCAATTTAGCCAATGAGCGGCGATACATCTCCAACTTATCCAGATAGTTCACACATCTGTCCAAATAACGGGCGATATATACTTCTTTTATCTTGCCTGTCTGCTCCAGTTCTTTGTTCACAGCCAACATCTGCCGGTTAGCCAAACTCAAATCACGACGCATAGCAGACAGTTTCTTCATCCAGCGATACAAAAAGAAAATAGCTATCAAAAGAAATAAAGACAACATACTGACACTAATAAGCATCGCTCTGGAAACGGCTTGTTCTTTCTCTTCTTTCAACTTATAAGCCTTATCGATAATCGGGAAAAACTCCGTCACTTCAATAAACCTCAAACGGGCATTGCAGGCTACGGCATCTTCCATCGAACAACTCAAGTACTTATAAGCACGGTCAATATCCCCTAGTTCATACATCAGATGTGCCAACTTTTGCAAAGAGGCATACTCCCTGACCGAAGATTCCAAATCTGCAATAGCTGTCAATATGAGATAATAAACTTCTTTCTCAGAATCCTTCTTCATACCGTACGCTTCAGACAATGTATAGTAGATATACACTTTCTGCCGTTCGTCAACCGCCTCTTTCAAAGCCTCATCAAGTATCACCAAAGCAGTATCCGCCTTACCACTGACGATACATTTCTCTGCCAGAACAATCGTTCTGTTGATTTCCGGTGACATTACACTAATAATAGAATCCCGGTATAAATCTGTTTTTTCGAGATATTTCTTTTTCGCTTCCTTATTAGTGGTGTAATCAGCCAGCCAACCATAACAAGCACGATAAGTCTGATAATAAGCCAACAAGGTTTCTTTGTCCAGCTTCGTCGGATTCATCCTCTCCAATTCCTCAATAGCTTCAATATACATTCCCATTACCCCTAATACCGTTGCACGATCAATAATAATCTTATTGTCCAATTCAGGACGATTCAGTTGCGGAAGCACCTGCTGTTTCTTATTTATATAATGAAGGGCAGAATCAGCCTGATAATGAAGATAAGCATCAAATAAGGAACCGTATAGACGATATTTGTCGGCAGAGGCATTTGAATGAGCCAATTGCAACTTCAAGCCTTCAATTTCCTTTTCTTTCTGAATCTGATAAGTCTCCTTTTTATTTATGATGTCGTCCAGCTTTTTAAGAGCTGCCACATTATCTGTCTGTTTTGCAAACATTGAAACAGAACCAACCAAAAGAAAAGACAATACACAATAGGCTATATTTCTCATAGGTTACTTTTTAAAGATGTCACAAATATAATGAATATAGTAATCACAATGAAATAGATAAGCCAAACTATTTAATTTCCACTTATATTTTCGCCGATTCCAAACAATAATATATAATTGATAATCAATTAAATAAAATCATAAAGCGGTTATATTTTTATTCTAGACACCTCTTCCGATTCAATAGGTCGCTACATTTGCAACATCCGAAATAAAAAGGAGTAGAAACATTAGTTAGCTTACAATTTAATACCAATAAATAAAATGAAAAAGAATCTTTTACTCATTGCATTCCTCTGTATTTCATTTATAACGAATGCGCAGCAGAAACTGACTTCACCGGATGGAAATCTGGTAATGACCTTTCAGGTAAACAAGGAAGGTGCTCCAACGTACGATTTGATTTATAAAGGCAAAACGGTTATCAAACCCAGTACTTTAGGTTTAGAATTAAAGAAAGAAGACAATACCCGGACAGACTTCGACTGGGTAGACCGTAGAGATCTCACCAAACTTGACTCAAAAACAAATCTTTATAACGGTTTTGAACTAAAGGATGCAAAGACCGATACATTCGATGAAACATGGCAACCGGTATGGGGAGAAGAAAAAGAAATCCGTAATCATTATAATGAATTGGCAGTGACACTATACCAGCCGATGAATGAGCGCTCCATCCTGATCCGTTTCCGCTTATTCAATGACGGTCTGGGATTCCGTTACGAGTTCCCTCAACAAAAATCATTGAATTATTTCGTTATTAAAGAAGAACATTCCCAGTTTGCCATGTCAGGCGACCATACCGCTTTTTGGATACCGGGCGATTATGATACGCAGGAATATGATTATACTATCTCCCGCTTATCGGAAATCAGAGGGTTGATGAAACAGGCAATCACTCCCAATTCGTCTCAAACTCCTTTCTCACCGACAGGTGTGCAGACTGCTCTTATGATGAAAACGGATGATGGTCTTTACATCAACCTTCACGAGGCAGCTCTCATCGATTATTCTTGTATGCACCTCAACCTGGACGATAAAAACATGATATTCGAATCTTGGCTGACTCCGGATGCAAAAGGGGACAAAGGATATATGCAGACACCTTGCCATACACCATGGCGTACTGTCATTGTCAGTGATGATGCACGCAACATCCTTGCATCCCGTATTACTCTCAACCTGAACGAACCATGCAAGTTGCCGGATGCAACCTCTTGGGTAAAACCTGTGAAATATATCGGTGTGTGGTGGGATATGATAACCGGAAAGGGCTCATGGGCCTATACCGATGAGCTGACTAGTGTAAAACTGGGTGAAACAGATTATTCAAAAACCAAACCTAACGGCAAACATTCCGCTAACACCGCTAATGTAAAACGTTATATCGATTTCGCTGCCGCCAACGGTTTTGACGCAGTACTGGTAGAAGGATGGAACGAAGGTTGGGAAGACTGGTTCGGTAACAGCAAAGATTATGTATTCGATTTCGTCACTCCGTATCCCGATTTCGACGTAAAAGAGATTCATCGTTATGCCGCAAGTAAAGGTGTCAAAATGATGATGCACCATGAAACTTCCGCATCAGCCCGTAACTACGAACGTCATATGGATAAAGCTTATCAATTTATGGTGGATAACGGCTATAACTCTGTAAAGAGCGGTTATGTCGGCAATATTATTCCCCGTGGCGAGCACCATTACGGACAATGGATGAATAATCATTATCTGTATGCGGTGAAGAAAGCAGCAGACTACAAGATTATGGTGAATGCTCACGAAGCAGTACGCCCGACAGGTATCTGCCGCACTTATCCGAACTTGATCGGTAATGAATCCGCTCGTGGAACAGAATATGAGTCATTCGGAGGCAACAAAGTATACCATACTACAATCCTTCCATTCACCCGTCTGGTTGGAGGACCGATGGATTATACTCCGGGAATCTTCGAAACACATTGCAACAAAATGAATCCGGCTAATAATTCTCAGGTTCGCTCTACTATCGCCCGCCAACTGGCATTGTATGTAACTATGTACAGCCCATTGCAGATGGCCGCTGATATTCCTGAAAATTACGAGCGTTTCATGGATGCTTTCCAATTTATCAAGGATGTAGCTATTGATTGGGATGAAAGTAAATATCTGGAAGCGGAACCAGGAGAATATATCACGATAGCCCGTCGTGCCAAAGGAACGAATGACTGGTATATAGGTTGCACTGCCGGAGAAAAGGGACATGAGTCTAAATTAAGCTTTGACTTCCTCGAACCTGGGAAAAAATATGAAGCTACCATTTATGCTGACGCTAAAGATGCAAGTTGGGACAAAAATCCGCAAGCATACGTTATCACAAAAAAGAAAATAAACAACAAAAGCAAACTTACACTGAAAGCTGCAATAGGCGGAGGATACGCCATCTCAGTCAAAGAGATAAAATAAGACCTTAAACAAGTTTAATTAAGATTCCATAGTTTTCAATAGGTATTCATATAGAAGTACTATTTTTGACGAACTTATTTAATAACATGAAAACAAAAAAAATGAATGAACCGGGTAAAATAATGCTGCTATTTTTAGTAGCCATTATGTTTACGGTACAGGCAGTTGCACAAAACCTGTCAGTAAGTGGACTCGTCCAGGACGGTACCACCGGAGAGGGAGTTATCGGAGCAAATGTAGTAGTTAAAGGTACTACCAATGGCACCATTACCGATCTGGATGGGAAGTTTAAATTACAGGCCAAGCAAGGAGACATCATTGTCATTTCCTTCATCGGATATAAGACACAGGAATTACCGGCCGCAGCACAAATGAAAGTTGCTCTGAAAGATGATTCAAAACAGTTGGACGACGTAGTGGTCATCGGATATGGCTCCGTTAAGAAAGAAGACTTGAGCGGATCAGTCGTTGCCATTAAAGCTGAAGAGATGAACAAAGGTGCAGTCACTTCACCCGAAGAATTGATCATGGGAAAAGTTCCGGGATTGGCAGTCGCTCAAGGTGACGGTGGTCCGGGCTCAGGTTCTACGCTACGCATCCGTAGCGGTTCTTCTCTGAATGCCAGCAATGACCCGCTAATCGTCATAGACGGAATCCCTGTAGCCAACAATTCAGCTCCGGGTACACCGAATGCTTTATCGACCATTAATCCGAATGATATAGAAACTTTTACCGTATTAAAAGACGCATCAGCAACCGCCATCTACGGTTCACGTGCATCAAACGGCGTTATCATCATCACTACCAAGAAAGGGACACAAGGAAAAATCAAGGTAACTTATAACAGCAGTTATACTTTCAAAGATCCTTATAAGCGTTTTGAAACGATGAATGCAGACGAGTTCCGCCAGGCAGTGACGAACCAATATGCCGAAGGCACCGCTTTAGGCGATGCAGCACGCAATCTGATTAATCTCTACCCCTCACAGTCTACCGATTGGCAGGATGCTATCTATCAAAGTGGTTTGAGCACAGACCAAAATATATCCGTAGCAGGAAAAGCAGGATTCATGCCTTTCCGCGTGTCTTTAGGTTACAACAATGAACGAGGTACAATCAAGACATCCAAGTATGAAAGATACACCGCATCTGTCAATCTAAGTCCGAAGTTCTTTGATGATCATTTGAGTGTGGATATCAATGTAAAAGGAACGATTAACAAAAATCGTTTTGCTGATTCGGGAGCAGTAGGGGCAGCTGCTTTCTTTGACCCTACCAAACCAATCTATGGTATTGACACAGAAGACCCTACATACGGTAGTAATTTATATAACTATAACGGTTATTGGAACTGGAGTACCGGCAAGAATACTCCCAACACGCTTTCTTCCGCCAATCCGTTATCTTTACTCTACGATGTGGACAATGCGGGAACTACTAAACGAAGTCTCGGCAATATCCAGTTAGATTATAAAATACACGGATTAGAAGATTTGCATGCCAACTTGAACGTAGGTTATGACGTAGCAAAAAGCACAGGTGGAAACTATACCGTTCCCGGTTCTTTCCAAACAGCCAAAGACAGTGATTTCAAGAATATCGGACGTGGTAATGACTGGAACAATCTGCGCCGCAACCATTTGCTGGACTTTTATTTGAACTACGCCAAAAACATAGAATCCATTCAAAGCAATATCAATGTAATGGCCGGATATTCCTGGCAACATTTCTATTACAGAGACTTGAGCATTTACAAATCAAATGTTACCGAAAACCTGGGAACTAAAGAAGGATGGACTTATAACGACGATGAAGGACGTTACATACAAAACAATAACACTCCCTCACCTTGGGAAAATTATCTGGTTTCTTTCTTCGGACGACTGAATTACAACTTCAAAGAACGTTATTTGCTCACTGCAACGTTACGTCAGGACGGTTCCTCACGTTTCAGCAAGAGCAACCGTTGGGGACTCTTCCCCTCCGCAGCATTGGCATGGAGTATTATCAACGAACCGTTTATGGAAAAGGCACGTGATATTATGTCCAACTTGAAACTGCGTGTAGGATATGGTGTCACCGGTCAGCAGGAGATTACCGATTATCTCTATATCACTAACTACTCGCTGGGTAACAATACGACTTCACAATATATGGGTTCATATCTACTGAAACCGGATGGGTACAGCCCCGATTTGAAATGGGAACAGACTGCGACATACAATGTCGGCATCGACTACGGATTTCTGAACAATCGTATTAACGGTAGTATCGAATATTATCAGAAGCGTACGAAAGATTTATTGAACACAGTCAGCGTAGCGGCAGGAAGCAACTTTACCAATATGATAACAGCCAACGTGGGATCTATGAAAAACGAAGGTTTGGAATTCAATATCAATGCCGTAGCTATACAGACTAAAGATTTCTCTTGGGAATTAGGCTATAACGTGACTTGGAACACCAGCAAAATTACTAAGTTGACCGCTACCTACAATCCGGATTATGAAGGCATCAATGCCGGTTCTGCTTCATACGGTAGTGGCACAGTACTACAAAAGCACCAGGTAGGTTATGCCCCCTCCACTTACTGGCTCTTCCAACAGGTATACGACGAGAATGGAAAACCGGTACAAAACGCAGTGGTAGACCGCAATAACGACGGACAGATTACGAATGACGACCGGTATATGACTAAAAAGAGTCCGATGGCGGACGTATACATGGGACTGAGTTCGCAGTTTACATATAAGAATTGGGATCTGGGCTTCAATCTCCGTGCCAGTATCGGGAACTATGTCTACAACGCCAGTGCAGCGGACAACGGTTCACTGAATGCTTTCTCCAATCAAGGATTTATCACCAATTATTATAAATCGGCAGTAGAAAGCACCGGATTCACTCTCACCAGTTCTACCGAGCAAAAAGCAAGCGATCTCTTTTTGGAAAATGCTTCTTTCCTGAAGATGGATAACATTACTTTGGGATACACCTTCAAGAATTTGTTCACCAGCAAGTTATCCGGTCGGATCAGCGCATCGGTGCAGAATGTGTTTACTATCACCAAGTATTCCGGACTCGATCCAGAGTGCAACGCCATTGATCAAAGTCTATGGCCACGTCCACGCACGTTCTCTCTCGGAATCAATCTTAACTTTTAATCTGTCAGCATTATGAAATTCTATTCTATAAAATCGATCATATTGGTTTCCGCCCTCATTTTATTCGGCGGATGTATAGGTGATTTGGACGTGATGCCTCTCGATCCGAATATCATGACGGCCGAAGACGCCTATTCTACTCCCGAAAGCTACACACAGGGATTGAAAAAGATCTATTCGGTATGGGCCCTCTCCGGACAAAAAGATGCGGGTTCTTCGGATTTGAGTGATTTGAATGCCGGTAACACAGTACTCCTGCGTTGTTGGTGGACACTGCAAGAAAGTACTACAGACGAAGTAAAATGCGCCTGGTCGGATAGCTGGGTACCGCAAGTTAACGGGTTATCCTGGAATACAGCTAAGGTGGAATCAATGGAAGGGCTTTACCACCGTTCTATGTACATCGTAAGTATTGCAAATGATTTTCTGAAACAACTGAACAATGCCCCCGACGAAGTAGACCGGGAACGTTATCGTGCCGAAGCACGTTTCTGCCGTGCTTTAGCCTACTACGTGCTGATGGATGCTTTTGCCAATCCACCTTTTGTCACAGAAGAAACAACCTCGACGCTACCGGAGCAAATCAATCGCAAAGACCTATTCAGCTGGCTAGAAAAGGAACTTACTGCTATTCGTAGTCTCCTTCCCGAACAGACAGACGAATACGGACGTGCAGATCAACATACCGTTGAGTTCCTATTGGCACGTATGTATCTCAATGCCGAAGTTTATACAGGAACACCCCGTTATACTGACTGTATCACTTATTGCAAACATATTCTGGGCAGTAATGACTATTCATTGGCAGACAATTATGCCGAACTTTTTATGGCAGACAACGGAGAAAATACCAATGCCAGAAAAGAAATCATTTTCCCGGTATTGGCTGACGGCAACACTACTCAGTCCTATGGAATAGGAGCTATCATTGTCGGCTCGCGTTCAAGTAGCGAAGGCACTGTTGTCAACTACGGATGCAACGGTGGATGGGATGGCTTCCGCTCTACAGGAAATCTGATACGTGCGTTCGAATATGAAGCGGAAGAATCAGCCTGGACCGCCGACAATTTAAATTCACACGACAACCGTGCCATCTTTTATAGCACAGGACGTTCATTGGATATCAAAACCTCATCTATCGGTACATTTACCACAGAAGGTTGGTCGGTATTCAAATTCACGAACCTGAACAGTGACGGTACTCCGGGAAAGAATTCCGTATTCCCTGACACAGACTTTCCACTATTCCGTCTGGCTGATGTATATCTGATGTATGCGGAATCCGTAGCCCGTGGTGGAGAAGGGGGAAGCGAATCCCAAGCTGTGACATACATACAGGACTTGCGCAAACGTGCCAAAACCGGTTATAGCCAAGTGGATGCAGCTTGGTTGAAGGCTTCCGCATCCATTAATGGAAGCACTGCCAGCGTAAACTTTGGAAATATCTTAAACGAACGTTGTCGTGAACTTTATTGGGAAGCCACCCGCCGTACCGATTTAATCCGTTACGGACTGTTTACCTCGAATACTTATACGTGGGCTGAAAAAGGAGGAGTTATCACCGGAGTAGGTGTAGACAAACGCTACAATCTTTTCCCCATACCTGTAAGCGATATCAGCGTTAATGGTAATTTACAACAAAACGAAGGTTATTAATCTAAAAATCAGAATATACATGAAAACAATATACGGATATATAGGTATACTGATCGCAGCTTGTTTATTACAAGCCTGTGAAAGTGACTTAGACAAAGCCTATTATAGCGACGGACAGGCTCAGCCTGCTGTATTGGAGGCTTTACCGGAAACATATACCATCAACCCGCTTCAACAAAATGAAGTTGCACTGACGTTCAAGTGGAGTGTACCCCAAATGGGATATAATGCATCGATCACGAACAATCTGGAGATGGATATAAAAGGCGAAAACAACTTCGGAGATAAAAAAGTAATCTTATCTTCGTTGGTAGGCAATAACTCGACTGTTTCATTTACGAATAAAGAGTTGAATGACTATGTACTGTCTCTATTCAAGAATTATGCTGGTGAAGCAGGAATATACACCATAGAAACCGTTCATCTGGAATTTCGTGTAACCTCTGTCATTTCAGAGGCGAAAGCTCCTCTTGTTTCAAATATCGTTTCTTCCACTGTCACTCCATACGACAATGAAAATACAGGCTACAAAGCAGCGGTCATCACATCAACAGACATTAGCGAACTAGTTTTAGCGGCCGGTCAGAAAGAAGAAACGGCATTACCCTTAACGTGGCAACAGGCTTATTTGGGTGATAATGCAAGTATCAGCTATGCAATAGAAATAAATCTGCCCAAAACAAACACGGAATATAATTGGAGTAAGAAAGTGACTGTCAAGACTACTCAAGAAACCTCATACAATCTGACTCACCAAGATCTGAATGATGCACTTGTCAGTCTATTGGCAAAATATAGTAAGGAAGTAGGAAAAACAGAAATCAACCTCTCTGTTTCAGCTACTAAGAGCGGATATATCAAAGCGTTGGCTTCCGAACCTCTGACTATCAGCATCACTCCGTATGTAGCTACTCCGACATTCACTACTGTTCCGGAAAATATGGATTTAACTTCCGGCACTTCTTATTCTCTAGCATGGGAAGCTGTAGAAGGAGCTAAATACCAAGTGGAAATGGATATAAAAGACGCAGAATTCTCACAAAAAGCAATATTGGAAAGCGGTTTGACCAGTACAAACCTAGATATAAACAATGCAATCTTAAGTAAGGCCATCAAATACCTAAAAATAGCACATAATGCAGTAACGCTTAGTGCAGAACAGGAGATAGAGTTTCGGGTAAGAGCTTATTTCGGCAATACTGAGACAGGAGTATTATCAGAAGCAAAAACTGTAGCGATGACTTATGATAATAGCGAGAATACACCGGAAGTATTCTATCTAGTAGGAGAATACTGTGCTTGGAAACACGATCAAACTCAAAAGCTATATAAAACAGAAAGTGGTTCGTACAAAGGACACATTATTGCAAAAAATCTTTATGAAGGGTGGAAAATCACAGACCAACCCAATTGGAATGGTAGAAATTGGGGAGCTCCAATCAATAGTGGAATCTTGACTCTAGGTAACGACAGCAAAAATATCACTTCTTACGGCGGTAACAACAATACCAGCTACACCGTAGAATTTAATCCAAACAACGGTCGTCTCACTATGAGCAATGAAGAAAAGTCATGGATGTTATTAGGTGAACATAACAATTATTCTTTCAGTGATGAGTCCAAAATGGAAATCGTTTATGATGAAAGTAATAAAAAATGGTATTTACAAAAGAAAGGAGTGAAGATGCAAGCCGGAAATACGTGGCAAATACGTTCACAGATGTTGAACATGGAAGTGACTCCACAAAATACCGAAGGACATTTCGAAACGGATGTTACCGACGAAAGCCAATTTACCGTAAGCCAAACCGGCAATTACGAGATACGTTGGTATTTCAACGAACCGACTCCTTACGTAATAGTCATTAAAGAATAACCCATCCATCAAAAAAGAAAAGCTTTATGAAGAAATATTTGATATATATATTATTACTGCTATTCACTGCGCCCTATATAAGCTCATGCAGTGACGAGTGGACAGACTCCGACAAACTGAGCCTCCTGACAAAAGCAGAAGAGGAAGAACCTATTGTAGAGGATGACATTGACATAAGCCTGCTGAAATTCGGTTTCAACCTGAATCCCAAAGCCGAAACAAACGAGTTACCCAATGCGGACGAAGCTTTGGATATCTATTTTTATGCAGAAGGTAAAGAGTTGGCAGAAGGAGAAAAAGAATGCCCGTTATTGGGTTATCAAGAAGCGTGCTATCTCCATGCCGGTGTATATTCGGAAGGTACTTGGATGTATGTACCGGCTGCTTGGACAGAAGATACCGAAAAATGTAAAATGTTTCGTGTAAAGGAGAATGTATGGAAAATCACCCTCTCACCTACAATACGCGATTGGTTCGGAAGCGGTTCAACTCCTATTGAACAGTTAGGACTGATTATCCGTACTACCGATGGCAAAAAAGGAATAGAAGAAGATACCTTTGTCGATATTGAGGATGATAAGTACAACAGCTTTACTCCGGGTGAGATAAAGCTAGAGTCAATGCCTTCCGGACTGCAACATGGTATTAATATTATCGACAATCATACAGTAACTTTGGTACTGTATGAGAAAGACAAAGACGGCAACCGTTATTACGATTATGCTTATGTCATGGGAGACTTCAATAATTGGAAACGCAGCAATGATGAAAACTCTCAAATGTATTATGACGAATCAGCGGGATGTTGGTGGACTACTTTAAGCGGTCTTGAGCCAACCAAAGAATACGCATTCCAATATTATCTGGGAAAAAAGAGTTCTGTAGAAGGAGAAAAAGATACAGAACTACGTATAGCCGATCCATATACGGAGAAGATTCTCGATGCAAGCAGCGATTCCTATATTCCGGAATCCACTTATCCTTCGTCCCAACGTATCTATCCAACGAAAGGGGCCGGAGTTGTTTCAACATTCAAGATACAGAAAGATTCCTATTCATGGGCACACGACAATTTCAAAATAGCAGATAAGAACAATCTGATGATTTATGAGTTACTCTTGCGTGACTTCACCGAAACCGGAGATCTACAGGGAGCGATGCAGAAACTCGATTATTTGGAAAGGTTAGGTATTACCGCCATCGAACTAATGCCCGTACAGGAGTTTGAAGGTAATGACAGTTGGGGGTACAATCCAACCTTCTATTTTGCACTTGATAAAGCCTACGGTACTTCTGAGATGTACAAAAGATTTATTGACGAATGCCACAAAAGAGGTATCGCAGTACTTTTTGATGTTGTTTACAACCATGCTACAGGTAGCAACACTTTTGCCCATCTGTATTGGGATTCGAAAAATAACCGAACTGCTGAGAATAACCCATGGTTCAATGTTGAAGCCCGTCATGCTTTCAATGTATTCCACGACTTCAACCACGAAAGTCCATTGGTACGAGACTTTGTAAAACGTAATCTAAAATATCTGATTAACGAATATCATATCGATGGTTTCCGTTTTGACTTGACTAAAGGGTTCACACAAAACGGAAATAAAGATACGGACGTTTCAGGTTACGATGAGTCACGTATCAGCATTCTACGGGATTATTACAACGCTATCCAATCCGTATCTCCAGAAGCAGTAATGATTTGCGAGCACTGGACTGATTGGGCAGAAGAAAACGTATTAGCTTTAGCAGGCATACAGTGTTGGCGTAAAGGAAGTAACACACATGATGAAGGCTACTATCAATCAGGGATGGGGTATTCAGATCGCAGTTCCTTTAGCAATTTGATACAAAGTGGCGGAAACAGTATCCATTTTGGCGGATGGGTAGGTTTCATGGAAAGTCATGATGAAGAACGTGTAGCCTATAAAGCCCAAGTGTATGGAAACGGAAAAATACAAACAGATCTTACTACCCGCATGAACCAGCTTGCCGCCAACGCTGCCTTCTGTTTCACAGTTCCGGGTCCTAAAATGATTTGGCAATTCGGTGAATTAGGTTATGACGAAACACTTGGTGAAAAAGATGAAAAAACAGCAAAGAAGCCGTTACATTGGGAATATTATGATGAACCTGCACGCAAAAGTTTGTATGATGTATATGCTAAACTACTAGATTTACGCAAAACGCACGCGGATTTGTTCGGGCAAAATGCAACATTCTCATGGAAAGTAGAAACTGCTAATTGGACAGGGAACACACCCCGCACCATCAGTTTGAAATACAATGATAAAGAACTCGTAGTCGTAGGAAATTTTGGAGATGATACCACCAACTATTCTCTGGGTTCTAACATCAAGTACAATTACATGACCGGTGACGAAGTATCAGGTAATATAACGGTCGAACCACACAATTTCTTCTTAGGAACAAGTTTCAGACCTGAATAAACAGCTTAAGTAGAATAGATTAAACATAGAATTAACGCAAATTATCGCAGATAAATAAGAATAATTTCCCGAAAGAATAATCTTAATAATCTGCGATAATTTGCGTTAATCTGCGTCTAAACAAAACAAGATCAATTACACCTGTGTCTCTCCTTCGATGTATTCCTCCAGAAAGAGATTCTCTCCATCGAATACCGCATACGAGAAGAAATTAATCCAATCCCCGAGAATCAGCACACGGGAAGTTGCACTCAACATGAGATCCAGTTCAATATGGCGATGCCCATATATAAAGAAGTTGATATTCGGGTGGCTCTTCAGATATTCTTTGGTATACAAAACCAGATGTTCCTGATTCTCCCCCATATAATCCGGTTCCTTTCCGTCAATCCGTTTCAGTCGGCTATGCTTGGCCCATGTCAAACCCAGATCCACACTCCAACGAGGATGAATAGCAGAAAACATTCTTTGCAAAGTCGTACTATGAAACATTCGGCGAAGTAATTTGAACTTCTTATCCGGATCACCCAATCCGTCACCATGAGCCAAATAGAATTCTTTCCCATAGATTTCGGTAGTCAACGGTTCACGGTGCATAATGACACCACACTCTTTTGTGAGATAATCTCCACACCAAATGTCATGATTGCCTATAAAGTAGTGAACTTCCACACCCATGTCCGTAAGTTCGGAGATCTTTCCTAGAAAACGAGTATATCCCTTAGGAACTACCAAACGGAATTCATACCAGAAATCGAACATATCTCCCAGCAAATAAACGGCAGAAGCCTTATGTTTTATACTGTCGAGAAAGTTCACCAGGCGTCTCTCTTGTGTGCGACCATGTTCAATGGCGCGGGACCCCAAATGCGCATCGGAAAGGAAATAAACGTTCTTCATAGGCTTTGAGTTGTTAGTTATAGTCAGCTTGTCACTCATCACTAGAGAAAGCCTAGTTCGAGTTTCGCTTCCTCACTCATCATATCTTTGTCCCACTCCGGTTCAAACACCAGATTTATGATAGCCGAAGTCACTCCCTCCACCGATTCCACTTTCTGACGAATATCTTCCATGATAAAATCAGCAGCCGGACAATTAGGGGCGGTCAGTGTCATATCAAGTACTACTTCTCCATTATCGGAGACATCTATCTTATAAATCAGTCCAAGATCGTATACGTTTACCGGGATTTCCGGGTCGTACACCGTTTTTAGCATAGCTACAATCTTTTCTTCTATTTCAATCTTTTCCATAGGTTCTTTCCGTTAATAATAATGCAAATATAAAAAAACTCGCTCACATACGGATGGATTTCGCAGGAATAATGCAAACTATGGAATTAAAGGGAGATATGCAGGCTTTACCTATATTCGTCCATTATGGGGTTTTGACCCGTTTCGGAGGAGTTAGGAAAATAAATTGCTACTTATCCGTTGCCGATTCAAGGTCGAAAGCAGTACGGAAAAAGGTCTTTGTACTACTCCTGACATCACTGTAAAGAACGCTGTTTCACTCATATTTTGCGAATACAAAGTTAATATTTTTTCGCAAAAAGGAGAAAATACAGGTTCTGAATGTCATGCATAGGGCTTTTTTCCATGTTCCGCTATATTCGTCATGCCATTCATTTGCTCGATATCCGGTAATTTTGCTAACAAAGTAAAAAATTATAAATCAAGCAAATGTCAAGGTGTCGTTCTACCTCAAAAAGAGCGAGGCGGATGCCAATGGAATGTGTCCTGTAATGGCAAGGCTGAACATCGGCAAGTATTCTGAAGCGGCTTTTAGCGTGAAGTTCCGTGTGCCGCAGTTGATGTGGAACTCGGGACGTGCTTCGGGCAAAAGCGTGAAGGCAAAGGATATCAACAACCGGCTGGATGAAATCCGTGCGATGGCGTTGGGTGTCTATGCGGAACAGTCGGCTGTCCGTGACGGTGTGACTACCGGGGATGTCAAAAGTCTGCTGGGTATGGCGGGTGAACAGACAACGCTATTGAGCTACTTCCGCACGTTTATTGTTCGGATGTAGTTCAGGTAAAAGCAAACTGCAAGTATCATCTTTGCATGTTTGAGCTTTATCATAATATACGTTTCCGATACACAACAACAAATATATCTTCTTGGGAATATCATCATAAGCCGCAAGTCCCAATTGTCCTTTTGAAGTTCTTTTTGAAAAAGCAGGAGTAAACACATTTTATTTTTTTCATTGTCAATAAATTGTAACTGCTTAATTTATTGATGTCCAGTAAAACCAACAAGTCTTATTTGACCTTTTATTTTCCTCTGACGGCCGACATATTCCCTGAAATAGGAGTTATCAAAGAATAAAACCACTCAGAGTGGGAGGTTAAACACGTTTATCGGACACTAATAATATAACGTGAGTTCGATATAATTCAAAACAAATTTAGTTGCCTGTCATTGATAACAC
>ERZ791610.214-NODE-214-length-48897-cov-11.365259_pt1 | contig 48897 bp, 43 predicted proteins | sample MGYA00510061_ERZ791610 | MGnify/ENA primary metagenome ERZ791610 (study PRJEB30046, sample SAMN00791922) | human gut metagenome | study: EMG produced TPA metagenomics assembly of the A metagenome-wide association study of gut microbiota in type 2... | reverse complement strand
CAAAATTTGTATAATTATTCTTTTAATTTACTTGACAATTCATAGTTGGTCTCCTTTTACATTACTTTTTTATATTATACATTTATTTTACATTTTTAGTATGATATATTTTGTCATTTAAAAAAATTTTTAGTAAAAAAAGAAGTAAGAATTAACCACTTCTTCAAAAACTATTTTATATCACAACACATTAACTATAAATTCAACTACCGACACCTTTACCCAATTAAGACTACAAAACATTTTATTTTTTAACTTACCAAATAAATTATGTTTAAGGTATAAAATTATATTTTTCTTATCCTTAACATGAGTATGAACTCATCTTTTTACTTCTTAACATTTCTCTTTACTAGGTCTAAATTTTGTCTATACCCCTCTTTTTTACACTTTAGATTGAGAGACATGTCTTTATATTCCTACTCCAAAATATTTAAATTTTTTTAATAAGTTTCTCTTTTGAGCATAAACATTTCTTAAATCAAAAAAATAATAGTCTTTCATACTATTGTATATTCTATCCAAATCCATCGTTAAAAATTGCTTCCATTCTGTTATTAAAACTACTGCCTCTGTATCTTTAACAGTTTCATATTCATTATTACAATAACTTATTGAATTATCAATATTTTTTAATTTTAATTTACTCTCTTTCATTCCTTTAGGACAATACACTTGTATCTTTGCCCCTGCTTTTACAAGACCTCTTATTATATCTATACTAGGTGCATCTCTAATATCATCAGTATCTGGTTTAAATGAAAGACCTAGTATTCCTATTATTTTTTCTTCTACTCCACCCATTTTTTCTATTATTTTTTCTACCATTTTATATTTTTGTCTTTCGTTTACTTCTATAGCTGCTTTTACTATTTTAAGTTCTATATTATTTTCCATTCCTATTTTTACTAACGCTCTTGTATCTTTAGGAAAACAACTCCCTCCATATCCAGGACCAGAATATAAAAAATATGGTGAAATTCTCTTATCCATTCCCATTCCCTTTGCAACCTCTTGAATATTTGCACCTACTTTTTCTGCTAAAAGAGCCATTTCATTTATAAATGAAATTTTTATTGCAAGAAAAGCATTAGAAGCATATTTAATCATTTCAGCAGTTTCAATATTTGTAAAAATAAAAGGAATTTGGTTGTCAATAAATACACCGTATATTTTTTTCATTATTTTTTTAGCTCTCTCATTTTCTGTCCCGATAACTATTCTATCTGGTGTAGTACAATCTCTTATTGCTTTTCCCTCACGAATGAATTCAGGATTTGATACCATATCGAATTCAAAATCCACATTTCTCTCTTTCATCATCTTTTTAATTACTTCTTTTACTTTTTTTCCTGTTCCTACTGGAACTGTTGATTTATCAACTATAACTTTGTAATCATTTATATATGTTCCAATCTCTTTTGCTACATCCATTACATAATGGAGATTAGAACTTCCATCTTCTTGGGATGGTGTTCCCACAGCTATAAAAATTACTTCACAATTTTCTACTGTTTTTTTTATATCTGTTGTAAAATCCAATGTTTTTGCTTTTATACTTTTTAACATCAATTCCCTTAAACCAGGCTCATATATTGATAAACTTCCTTTTTTTAAAGTATTTACTTTTTCTTCAGAAATATCCATACAAATTACATTCTTTCCTAAGTTTGAAAAAACAACTCCTTGAGTTAATCCAACATATCCTGTACCTATTATTCCTATTTTCATTTATTTCTCCGTTAAATAAAATCCATTTCTTATCCCTTGGATTTATAGTCTATATCACTTGATATCAAATAATATTTTAGTCTTATTTTTTATAATTTCTAAAGATAGTTTAAGTGTTTCGTTTCTATTCAGATTACTATTATCTATAACAGTATAATTATATTGATTTTTTTTTAAAAAATTTTCCATTCTTTTAAAATCTGTCTCATCAAATAAATCTACTCTTAATATATCTTTATCATCTGGATTTCGTTCTATAATTCTTTTTTTTCTTATTTCATTTTTACAATATAATAAAATCGTTAAATCAGGTTTTCTTAAATTTTTATTTAAATATTCATAAATCTCACTATTTTTATCAGAATAATTATAAAAAAAATTAGATAATATATGTCTATCTGTTACTATTTTTTCAAAATTATTTATCGCAAAAAAATTCCCACAAGAATAAAATAAAGCTCTTATTATTTCATCCTGAGTTGAATTTATGTATTTTGCGACTTTTTTATAATCTTCTTTCCCTAAAATATGACTTAAAGGTTTTTCTATATATTGAAATTCTAAAGTATTAGCTATATCTTTAGCTAATGTTGTTTTTCCACTTCCATCAAAACCTTCTATTGCTATATGTACTTTAACCATTCTTTTAATGATAAATAAAAAAATATTTATCCTTTCCCTCCTGTTATTTATAATTTAGTTTCTAATAACTTTTCTAATAATATTAAAACTCCATTTAACACTTCATCTTGATTTAAATTTTCTGTAGAAAAAATAATTGTATTATTTAAATTTTTTAAATACTTTTCTATATAAGGTTGCCAATTTTTTAACCATTCATCCATATTTTCTCTTTTTTTTGTTTCATCATTCATTTTTCTTTTTAATATCGTTTTTATACTAGCATCTAAATAAATAATATAATCACTTCTGTATTTCCTCAATTTCATAAGTTCTTCATGTAAATTTGATTCAATATCCCAATTTTTATTATATATTTTAGGAAAATGAAAAGTATAAAACTCCAAATCCTCTGGTCCTCTTAATAAAACAACTATTTTTTTTTGATTTTTAAAATATTCAAGTTCTTCGATTTCTCTCTTAAGATATAATTTCTGATTTTCGTAATATTCTTTTTCTATCATAAGATCATAGCCTGTATTCATTTTTCTAAATCCTTCTCTTACAATAATATTTGGAATATTTTTTTTAAGTCCTTCTATCAAAGTTGATTTTCCCACTGCCTTACAACCAGATATTGATAAAATAATTCCCACAAATTTCTCCTTATTTACTATAAATATTTTTTTTATTATCTTTTATAAAATTCTCCATACTCTCTTTAAATAATTTTTTATTAAATTGCAACCATTCATTACAATCTTTTATATTTTTAGGATAATTATCATAAATTAAATATTCAAATCCTAAATTTTCCAAAATATTCTTTAAAAAAGAATTTGCTTTTTTCCCATATATATCATTATCACAAATTAAAATAAATTTTCCATTTTTTTTACTAGGTACTTTTTTTAAAATTTTCCAAAATTCTTGAATATTATCAATTCCATTTAATGAAATAGCTTTATATCCAATTTCTTCTATACTAAGAGCATCTGTCCAAGTTTCTGTTATGAATATCAAAAAATTTTCTTCCAATAAAAATAAATAATGATAATTCCACATTTTATTTTTATTCCCTAATATATATGTTTTTTTTATTTCAAAAGGAATTTTTAATCTTTTTTCAGTAATACTACACTTTCTAAATATAATATAATCTAGTTTTTTTTCAAAATAATAAGGAATTATATATTTATAACACATTAAAATATCCTTATCTTCATTTATAATATTAGAATACTTCGATAATCCATCCGTCAAAAATCCCAAACTATATTTTTTTATATTTTTTAAACTAAAACCTTTTTTTGTAAAATAATTTGTTTCTTGAATATGAATTTTACCCTCTTTTATTATATTTTCAAAAATACTTATTTCTGCTATATCTGTCATTGGTTAACCTCTATAATTTAATCTTGTACTACGAATTCTTCTATTAATTTTTTCTTCCAAACTTATCATTTCTTCTGGAGATTTCCCATTAATCAAAGACAAAGCTACATTTTTGGTGATAAAAGCACAATTTTTCCCTTCTTTATAAAAATCTAATAAAAGACTACCTGGAAAAATAGCCAAACATTGAAATGCACTAAATTCAGTAGGTAAAGAAATTGCAAACTGAATATCTTCTTCTATTTCTTCCTTTGTTTGTGTAGGAAATCCGAAAATAAACAATGCTCCTGTTTTTATTCCTATTTTTTGACAATTACCATAAAATTCAATTATTCTTTCTTTTTTTAATTTTTTCTCAATCCAATTTTGCCATTTACTTACAATTGTTTCTATTCCACACCAAATACCTCTACAACCTGCTCTATACATAATTTCAAGAATTTCTTTGGGTAAATCTGCTCTACTTTCACATTCCCAAAAAAAAGCTCCATCAAACTCTTCTATCATTCTATTACAAAATTCTTTTAAACGTTCAATATCTACAGTGAAGTTATCTTCTCTAAAACTTATACTTTTACACTGAAAATTTTTTATAAGATATTTTATTTCTTTAATTACTTCATCAATCTCTCTTTGTCTATATATTTTAAAATAATCAGGTTTACTGCAAAATTTACATTTATATGGACATCCCCTACTACTAAAAAGAGAATAACACGGTGTTTCTGATAATAGAGCTCCTTTGTTTTTATATTTATTTATATTAAAAATACTACGTTCTATTATTCCTTTATTAACTGTCGTTAAAACAGCGCACCCCCTGTCAATATTTTCTCCTTTTAACCATAAGCCTTGAACATTTATTTTTTTTAAATCTTTCTCATTTTCAAAACATATTAATATTTTTTCAAAAACTTCTTCTCCTTCTCCACTTATCAAAAAATCATACAATTCTAAATTTGAAACTTCTTTGGTACATAAGGTAATATGAATTCCACCCGCAAATATTATTTTATTTTTTATACTTTTTATTTTTCTAGTACATATTAAAGAATTTTCTATATTTAAAGATGTACATGAAAATCCTATTATATCTGGATTATATTTTAATACTTCATCTATTAATTCTTCATTGGAATATTGTTCTAATTGTTGATCGAATATTTTTACCTGATGACCCCTATTTAATGCAACACTCCCTATAGCTCCTAATCCTAATGGTGGATTAGATTCAAAGATAGAAAAAACACCTGCTTTATATCTGTCAAATACATCATCTATTTTACAAAAAATTAATCCTATTTTCATTTTAACTCCGTATTTCTTATAAATTATTTATGTAATTTAAAATCACTTTTGATAACTCATCTTCATTTTTATTAATATGTTCTATTAAATTTAATTTGTTATCATCTCTAAATAAACATGGTTTTAAATAACCATCAGTAGTCAATCTAATTGCCTTAATTCCTTCTTTACAATATTCTATAACTCTACAATTTTTACAAGAATTAAAAGGCTTTATTTGATTTAATGTATTTATTTTTAAATTTATAATTCCTCCTTCTTTAAGAAAAATTCTTTTTGAAGGAATACTTGATAAATTCTCCCAATTACATTCTTTATAAATTTTATAATTTTTCTTTAAAAAATTATAAATTTCCTCAAATGTACAATACTCTCTTTTTAAATTTTCATTTTTAGGACTATATAAAACATTTAATATATCTAATACTATTTTTTTTTCATTTATCCAATTTATTAAATTTATTATTTCTTCTCTGCTATCGTTTTTTAAAAAAACATAATTAATTTTATTTAATTTATTTTTTTTTAACAAATAATCCAAATTTAATAAAAATTTTTCCTTTTTTTCTTGGGACATCCCGATTAATTTTAGTTTTTTTTCATCACTCCAACCATGAACTGAAACATTTACTCTTTTTAATCCTGCCTCAAAATATTTTTCTACTGTGTCTATCGAAAATAATCCATTTGTTATAATAGAACTATCTATATCTTTTAAGTTTCTTATTTCGTACAAAATATCAATTAAATCTAGTCTTAAGGTTGGTTCTCCACCCATAAACTTAAATTTATTTATTCCTATTTTATAAAAACAATTTATCAATTTTATTATATTCTCTTTTGATAAAATTTTATTATTTTTATCACACCCTTCTTTATGACAATAATAACAATTTAAATTACACTCTTCAGTTAAAATTATTCTTAAATATTTTATTTTATCTTGCATTTTTTATTAATACGATAAATATATTATACAAAAATATTTATACTCCTCCCTATTTGTCAAATTTTTTAGTTGCTTTTCTAATATTTTGAAATTAAATCTTTTCCAAAAATTCTTCTACATCTATTACACGGTATTATATTTTTACAATCTAATTTTTTTTGAGACTTCCTCATCAGATGAGCTTTTTCATTATTAAAGAGAATAACCAAATCCTTTTCTAATATATTTCCTATAGAATACTCATTATTATAATCCCAACAACATAATCCAACTTCACCATTAGTGTAAATAACCAGTATTTTAAAGGGATCCTCACATATTTTTATTTGTTTTCTTTCTAATTCTTTTGTTAAAGACGATCTTCCTCCGTCTAAATAGCTATGCATTCGTTTTATATAAAACTCACATGGATATTTTCCCCAAATCTCTTTAAATATTTTTTCATCCAAAGAATTATCTTCAATAGTTAACATTTGCATTATAACTTTTATTGAACTTTTTAATTCTAATTTTATTTTAAAAAATTCCTTAATATTATTAACTACTATGTCATAGTCTAAATTTTTTCTTATTTTTTCATATTTAGTTTTTTCTACGCCATCTACACTAAAATATATAGTATCTAATCCACTTTCTATTAATTTTCTAGAATTTTCCTTTGAAAGAAGCATCGCATTTGTATTTATTCCTATTTCATTTTTTGTCCCTATTTCGTCTTTGACATATTTTATTCTTGTAAATATTTTTTTATCTAACAAAGGTTCTCCCTCTTTATGAAGAAAAATCTGAACATTTTCTATATTATTTTTTTTACAATCTTCTATTATCTTATAAAATACTCTATCCTCCATAATTTTAGGGTCTCTAGTTATTTTTTCATGAGGACACATAATGCATTTTGCATTACATAAATTTGTTGTTTCTATATATATTACATTAGGAATTAACATTTTTCCTCCAATTCTATTAAAATTCTCTTTACTTCTTCAGCAACTTCTAAAGAAGTTTTATTTTCTGTTTCTATTATTCTCAAATTTTTATATTCATTATACCAATTTCTAATTTCTTTTCCCCAAACTTCTAAATATTTGTCTATATTATCTCTTCTCTTATTCATATCATTAAATACTCTTTTTTTTATAGTTTCATCATTAGCATTTAAATAAATAATTAAATCACTTCTATAACTTTCAAGTATTTCTAATTCTTGTTTTAAATTTTTTTCAACTTCCCAATCATAATTATATATTTTAGGATATCTTTCTGTAAACTTTTTAATATTTTCTACTCCCCTAGTTATTAATGCATTTTTAGAACTTTTCAGAAATTTCTTATATTGACTTATTTTTTTCTCAATATAAATGTTTTGATTTTTATAAAATTCTTTTTCAATATTTAAATCTAAATTGTTATCTAATTTGAAACCTTCTATACATTCTAACTTTGGATATATAATTTTTAAATTATTCAAAAGCGTCGTTTTTCCTGTTCCTTTTAATCCTTCTAAAGCAAAAATTTTTCCCATTTTTTCTCCTAAATTTTACCAAAAATTTTTTGTGAGATAGGAAATTGGATTTATTTCTACGCTATCCTCACATATATATATAATATCAATATCGATTCCTGTTCTAATATAATGTTCCTTCATAAATTGTAAACAAACTCCACATGACTTTGGATTTTCTTTACTTTCTGAATTTACAGCTAAAGCCAATGCAACAATTTCATAATCTTCTGCCATTGTTGCACATAAAATGGCTCCCATTTCAGCATGAATTGAAGTAATATGATTAAAAGAAGAATATTGACCTGAACTATAGATATTTCCTTTTTTAGTTAATACTGCCGCCCCGTATCTCTTATGAGGTACATTTGTTGAATAGAATCCTTTATTTATCGCTTTTTTTGCTTCTAATATCAATTCTTCATATATTTTTTCCATTTTATCTCTCCACTTTTGAATATTTAATTTTCTTATTAGTAAATTTCGATAAAATAAATTGTAAAATATATAAATTTGGACCTATTCCTTTAATTAAAATTGCTATAGGTAAACATAACCAGTCAATAAATCTTATTTTTATTTTTGTTGATAACATTTTATGAGCCACATACGGTATAATATAACAATATATAAAAACAAGTAATATTAATAAATAAAAATATACAAATTGTTTCTGTAAAAATAATTCAATACTACATATTATTCCAAATATAATAATTAAAGATGCATAAGCCCATGAAATTTGACTCCAATAACCATCAAGTAATTGAAATATAGCATTATTTGTCGAATCGTTTTTACTCCACTCGTAAGCACTTTTTAATCTCATGCATCCACCAAACCATCTTTTATGTTGTAATATTAATTGTTTTAAATTTTGAGGAACATCGTCTTGACAAAACAAACTTAAGGGTACTATTTTTTTATTAGACATTGATATTCTATATCCCAATTGTATCCCATCCGTTATTTCTTTTTCTGGAAATTTAAATTTTTCATAGATTTCCAAACTTATAAACTCTCCATGTCCTATCAAATAATCATTTCTTTTAAAATTTTCTTTTCTATAGTGTAATATCCAACGAGGCAATTCTCTTATCATTGTCCATGTCGTTTGATATAAAGCATTTGCTATTAAAATTGGATTTACTTTTTGCAATGACATCCTATTTGCAGCTTCAATAAAATGTACTGGTTGTTGACAAGTAATTTCTTTATTTTCTTCATAATACTTTACTACTTCACATAATGTTCCTTCGTTTGGTAATGAATCTGCATCATAAACTCCTATAATATCAATTTTAAATATTTTTTTTATAAATTCCACTCCGTGATTAAGTTGTGTCGCTCTATCTCCATTTATATTCATCTCTTCTGAATAATAATAATATAATCCTTTTTCTCTAGATAAATTATATTTTTTTATCCAATCCTCAACTATTTCTTTTGTAGAACAAGAATAATCAAATTTTTCTTTTTCCATTTCTTCTCTTATTGTTCCTACAATACAAATAATTAGATTGATATTTTCTATCTTTAACTCTTTAAAATGCTCTAATGTTTTTAAAATAATTCTTTGTTCTCTTAAAACAGGAATTAATATTAAAACATTCATTTTTTTCGAAGGAATAAATGTTTCTTCCTGCCTTTTTTTAAAAATTAACAATTGCTTTTTAGAAATTATCAAATAATAAATACATGTTAATATTTTCCCAAAAACAATTAAAATTATTAAAGATACTATATATTCCATTTATCATCCTCTTTTTTAAAATAATTTTCCAATATATTTTTTTCTTCTGCTAAATATTGTTCCCATCCCTTAATTTTTAATAATTTTTTTTCCTGATATATATGTCTTACCATATCATAAATCCAATATATTTCTAATTTTTTTCCTATTTTTTCTAAAAAGAAAAACTTTTTTTTATAAAAAGAAAAAAATATTTCCTTAAAAACAGGATATTTCTTAAAAGTCCAAACTAATTTACTCAAATCTTTAATAGGATCTCCAATTATACACCATTCAAAATCAAATATTTTACATTTTACCACATTATATTTTTCTGTTTTTAAAATTATATTATTTTGATTTAAATCATTATGAAGTAAAGTTAATTTTTTTACATTTTTTAATAAATAATTATTTTTTTTCCAAAAAATTTTTAAACAATATATTGTTTGTTTAGTTAAAGATTGCTCTCTTTCTATTGTATTTATAAATTTATCAAAGTTATTATTCAAGTAATCGGCCCAATCAAACTTTTTAGAAATTTTTAAATATTGATATATTTGTTTAGTTATAGGAACTTTATATAAAGTATATAGAATATCTACCAATTCTTTGCTTACCTCTTCCTGTAAATCATATTTATCCAAAAAATTATATAAAGTATCACCCTCTATAAAAATTTCAGAATAAATGTCACAATAATTATTTCTTAATATTTTTTTTATTTTATTATAAGAAAATTTATCAGGAAAAATTTTTCTTAAATATTTATAGATTTTCTCTTCTTTTCTTTTTCTTTCTTTTTTTTCAAAATTTTTTATAATTTTAATTACTTTATTTCTTTTGTTTTTTAACTTCAATAAATATATCTCCTGATCTAAATCATTTTTTAACATTACTTTTTCCATATATATCCTTTATGATATAAGATTAAATAATCCTATATATTTCTTTATTTTTACTTTTCTAGCAATATTTTAATTTCAAAAAGTAACTTATTTAATTTGTCTTTTTCTCTCTGATTTAAGTTATCGTATTTTTCTTCAATCTGAGTTTGAAGGAATGGTAACTCATTCATTTCAAAAATAAATTCTTTCTTTTCTTCAGTTTCATCAATTAATATTATTTCGGTTTCTTTATTTATTATCTCAGAAGCTGTTTTATAATCCATTTCTTTTATATCTATTTTGTTTAATAACTCTTGTTCTTTATATAATTTTTCAACTAATTTTATAGACATCAAAGAGATTATTTGTTTTGCTTCATCAGTATTAACTTTTTTATAAAGTTCATATCTCTTTCTGAATCTTAAAGCTGTATCTTTTTTATATCCTGCTACTTCTAAGAAGCTAAGATATAATCCCTCAGAACTACCTTTTTTTCCAAGCTCTTCAGCAACTTCATATAATATTTTTCCAATTATTATATTCCCTGCACCATTTATTTTTAATAATTCAAATGTTTTTGAGTTCAGATAATTTATTAACTCTTTATCATTAGTAAGTTTTTCATAAATATTTTCAGGAATTTTAAAAATTTTATCTATATTATTAGGTAATATCAACATTCTTTCTTTTTCATTAATTTCAGTTGTTTTATCATTTTCTTTTTTTCTAGCTGCTAATTGTGCTTTAAAAAGCTCTTGAGTTCTATTATTAATTTTTGCCATTTTAGCCTACCTTTCTAACTAAGTCGCACATATGCGACTTACTTTTTCATTAATTTTTATAACTAAGTCGCATATGTGCGACTTAGTTTTATAATTTTAATATAACATCTAATAAAGATTCTTGAGCTGCTGTAAGTATTTTAGCTCTGCTTTCCCAAATAGTTTTTCCCTTTCTTGCTAGAGCTTCTACTTGTGAAAGTTCTTTAATAGGTTCAGGGAATACTATATCTGTTCCCTCTATAGCTTCTTTAATTTCTTTTAAAATTCCCTTTTGAGTTGCTGTTGGTCTATATTTATTAACTATGATAGAATGTATCTTCTCTACTCCTGTTTCTCTTATAACATTTAATGCCCCTTTAAGTGTTGGATTATCACAGAACATAGGAATAATAACTTTATCTGAACAAGCGACGAATGTACTATCTATCTTCATTGTTGGAATACTATCTATTAAAACATAATCATATTCTTCTTGCATTTTTTTTATAAAATCAGGTAATCTTTCTAAAAATCTATCTGTAAAAAGAGAACTTTTTGTAGGAATAAAATAAAGATTAGTTCTTAGCTTCACTGTTTCAACCTTATCATTCATTACACAATATCTCAAATCTTTTTTAAAATCTATTTTATCAACTTCTTCATCAGATAATGTATAATCTAATATATTGTTTTGTGAATCTGATGTAAGTAATAGCACTTTTTTATCCTGCATAGCAAGTCCATATCCTAATTGGACAGTTAAAAAAGTTTTTCCTATTCCACCTTTGTTGACTTTGATACTAAAAACTTTTCCCATCTCTTTTTTACTCCTTTCTATTATAAATTTATCATCTACTGCTGTAACTTCTACTTCATTATTTTCTGAAGTAAGTCTCATTGCTTTTATAACTGCTGAAGGAATATTTAATCTAGTTGTTAAGTAATCCTTATCTTTATAAACTCTTACAAAATTTAACTCTATATTCTTTTCTACAATGCTTTTATCTTTTGATTTAACAGGATTTTTAAAAGTTCCCTTTTGAATTGTTATTTTATTATTCTTAAAGGAAAATTTTAAATTGTTTTCAGTTGCTGATATACCTAAAACTTCCATCATTTCCCTATCAATATTCAAAACTGCACTACTTATAACATTAGGATTTTCTTTTTTGTAAAAAATACCTATTCTTTTTTTCATTATACCACCCTTCCAAAAATAAGGTAAATTTTAATCATTCGCATTTAATTTATTTTCTTGTTCTAATATATCATATTCTTTTTTTAATTCTAATAATAATTCTTCTTCACTTGGTAAATAAAGCATATACTTTGAAGCAAATATTTGTTTTTCTCCTTTAGGTAAAGTATACTTTACTATTGAATCACTTTTATCTGCACAAAGAACTATTCCAATAGGAGGATTATCTCCCTCATTCATCATTTCTTCTTGAAAATAATGAACATACATTTGCATTTGACCTAAATCCTGATGAGTTAAATCTCCAAGTTTTAAATCAATAAGAACAAAACATTTTAAAATGTAGTTATAAAAAACTAAATCTATATAGAAATGTCTTCCATCAAAAGTTATTCTTTTTTGTCTAGCAACAAATGAGAATCCTCTTCCAAGTTCTAATAAAAATTTTTGTAAATGATTTATAAGAGATTGCTCTAAGTTTTTCTCTAAAAAATCTATATTCTCAGGTAATCCTAAAAATTCTAAAACATAAGGGTCTTTTATTATATCTTCAGGTCTATTTTTTTTAGGTTCTAGCTTATATATCTCTTGAGAAACCTTTTCTTTATTTTTACTTGATAAGATTCTCTCATAAAAAAGTGTTGTTATCTGTCTCTCAAGCTGCCTTGTACTCCAATTAGATTTTATAGCTTCCTCAATATAAAAGTTTCTAGCATTTTCATTCTCTACTCTCATAAGAAGTCTATAATGTGTCCAACTTAATTGGTCACTCAGTGCGTGACTTTTTGGAAAAGTTAAATAAAACTGTCTCATATATTTTAAATTTGTAAGAGTAAAACCTTTTCCAAACTCTTTAGTCATCTCTTTAGAAAGATTTTTTAGAAGTGCTGCTCCATATTCAGCTTTTTCATTACCACTTTGTTTTTCTACTATTATTCTTCCTATATTCCAATAAGCTTCTACCATAGCATTATTAGCAGTTTTATAAATTTTATTTCTAGCTTCCTGAAGTATTTTTTTTACTTCTTCAAAAATAACTTTTTCTTGAATTTCTAATGCCATTTTCAACCTCTTAGTTTTCGTATTCTTAAATATTATTGTTGTTTTTTTTCTATCTTTATGATACAATTAATATGCGGAGGGGGTATATCGAAAGGTAGCCCTTTTTTATTTACTTCTTATATAAAGAAAGGTTCTTATTTCTAAGAACCTTTTTATTTTTATCCTTTTGCTGCTAGATTATTTATTAGAAACTAATTCAAAGAAATCTTTATAATGTTTTTCAGTTTTGAATTGGTGTTCAAAGATAACTTCTCCTTTTCTTTTAATAACCACAGTAACACTTCCATCTAAATTGTAATGTAATTTCATATTTCTTACCTCCATAATATTAATATTTTTAAGGAGCTAAATACATTACCTTTGCGGAGGGGATATATTATAGTTCCTTTTTATATTATAATTATATTATAAATTCTCTAAAAAGTCAATACAAAAATTATTTTTTTGATTGACTTTTTGGATTGATTTAATTTTCTTCTAATTTACCTGCTAAATCCCAAGGAGTAAATATTCCTAAAATAGATTCATCTTTTTTTCCTCTCTCTGTGATGAAAACCATTCCTATTTTTTTATTTTCATTTAGTTCGTTCTCAAATATCTTTTTAGCTTCAAGTATTGTAGTGTTTCTTTTTACGAACTTAAATACTTCTGATAGATGTTTTTCTACATCTAAATATTTTTCTAAATTCTTAAAAGTCATTTTTTCAGAAACTTCTATAATCTTTTCATCTAATAAATAAGAAAAAATTGTATTTTCACTAAAAACACCAATTACAACATTATTATCATTAAGGATAGGTATATGAGTATATATTTTTTCACTCATTTCTTTCATTGCAGGATAAATTAAATCATCTAATTTTTTTGAATACACTTCATTCAAAGGTATAGATATTTCCTTTACTAATTTAGGTCTTTTTATTCTATCAATTATATTTTTTAAAATTTCTATAATTTCTTCTGTTGGAGCAAAGTAATCTACAGCTTCTCCTTTAAATTGTGCTTTCTCGTGTTGTAGTATATTTCTCATTTCTTTACAAGCTTTTATAAATATTTTCTCTTTTTTACTTGAAAATAAAAAGCTTTTTTCAATATTAGTTAATCCTAATTTTTCGTGATGTCCAAACTCTGGGTCTTTTTTTCTAACTTCTGTTTCTAATTCTGTATACAGATTTTTAAATTCATCAATTAAATTTTTCATATTTTTACCTCCATTAGAAATTTCTTATGAGTTCTTTTTCTTCTTCTGTCAGTTCATATAAATCATAAACCATCTCATCTATTTGTTTTTCAAGTTCTTGTGTATCTTTATCTAATTTTTTAAGTTCTATTATTCTATCAACTACTTGAATATACTTTTCTTGTTCTTCTTTAGAAATTATTTTTACTGGAATTTGTTCTAAAGGAGTTGCATATAATTCTAACATATCTCCTTTTCTTTTTCCTTTTTTATAAAGCCAAATATAACATAACTTTGAGTTTAATATTCCTAAAAGATATTTTAAATCTATAGTATCTTCTTTTTTAGTTATAAAATATACATCTGCACTTGAAAACCAAGAAATATCATTGTAAGCAAATGAATTTTGATATGACCTTTGTGGACAAATAATCTTTTCCCCTTCAAACATTTCTTTTTCTCTTGCCCAGTGTAGACTATACCAAGGTAATCTACCTATTTTAGCTTCTCTTTTGGATTCTAATATTTTTTTAAATTTTAATAATTTATCTTTAATAGTTGGATAATCATTTATATCTTCTTCTTTTGTTATATAAATAATTTTAGAATCAGTCGTTTCACTAGATATATATTTTTTTACATCTGAATTTTTATAAAAATCTTTTAACAAAACTTTATCAGTTTCGCTTATTTCTTTTTGTTCCTCTTGATTTAACACAAAAATTCCAGTTCCCTTTATAAAATCAAGCCCATATTTCTTTTTATGACTGTCTGTAAATTTATCAGCCCCTGAAACTAATCCTTGTTTTATATTAGTTAAATCCACCAAAGATTTATTATTTAACTTTATTTTATCTAAAATATCTGTTAATCTATCTTTTTCTAATCTTATATATTCTTTTTCTCCATCATATAAATTTTCAAAAGAAAGTTCATAATATTTAGCTTTTTTTGATGACGAATACAATATTTCCTCAACATCTTTTAAATTCGCTTTTTCAAAACAAATAATAGTGTCTGTTTTTTTATTATCCTTTTTTTCTGTATCTTTTTCTAATATAGTTATTAAATTATGTTGTCCTCTTGCTGTTTCAAAGATTGTTATTTCATTAAAGTTAATTAATTTTTGTAGATGGCTTCTTTCTTTTAAATCCTTCCTCAAATTTAAAGCTCCATCTGCTGTTAAATAGTAATTAGTAGTTATATAAGCTAGTTTTCCTTTTTCTTTTAATAAATTTAATCCTAAGTGAAAAAAGAAGTAAAACAAATCTCCTCTTCCCATATAAAATTGTCCTAAGCTACTTTTCATTATAGGATAAAATAACTCTTTATTTCCTTTTTCTCCAACATATGGCGGATTTCCAATTACTATATCAAATCCTCTATTCTCTTTAAATACCTTCGCAAACTCAAGTTTCCATAAGAAGTATGGTTTTCTTCTTTCTCTTCTTCCTTTTTCAATTTCCTCAAGTTTACTTATTTGTCCATTTGTCTCTAAAGTAAATCTAATTAAAGAATTTTCTAACTCTTCTATTTCTTTTTTTAATATTTTTTTATTTTGAGAATCTTTCTCTTTAAAATATTCTGCTTGTTTTGAAAATATTTCTTTTAATATATCAGATTTTATTTCTTCTGTTCCTCTCATTAAAGACATTTGTTGGTAAGTTTTTTTCTTTTGTAATTCTTTTGATAAAATTTCATCATTTAACAAAGCTTCATTAAATAATTTCATTCCTTCAAATTCATCAACAAGAGAATTTCCTATCATAAAATTAAAATCTAAGTTAGGAAGCGGTTTAACATTATCATTATCTGAATCAACTAAAATTGAAAGCCAAAGTCTAAGTTTTGTAATATCTATAGCACTTGGTTCTATGTCTACTCCGTGTAGGCAATTTTGAATTGTTGATAATTTTAATTTATATAAAGTTCTTTCAGCTTCATCAGAAAATTTTCTTCTCCAATAATTTTTCTTTAAATTGGCTATTTTTAAATCATATAAAATTTTTTCATTTTCATTATTAAATTCTTTTTTTAAATATTTTTCATCTATTACTTTTTTTTCTTTAAAATATTCTAGCATATTTATATAAAAAGTTAATACATTTCTTGCTCTTACTATTTCATTTAAAATACCTAAAGGAAATGCTCCTGAACCACAAGCAGGGTCAGCTATTTTAACATTTTTTAATAATTCATCTATTTTTTCACAATGAATTACTATAGCCCTTTTCATATCTAATTTAGATTTTCCTTTTTCATCTTTTAATGTTTCTTTCTTTATTAAATAATTCTGCTCAAAATATTGTTGGTCATATTCTTTTGAAAATTCTCCAAAGTTAAATAAATATTCCAAATCTTCTTTTGATACTTTTCTTTCTTCTAAATTAGTTAATAAATAATTCATTATACTTTCATTAGTCATATAACGAACTATTTCTCTTGGAGTATAAAAAGCTCCTTTAGACTTTCTGTCTGAAATATCAAGAAGATTTTCAAATACTTTTCCTAACATTTCAGGGTCAACCGCAACTTCAGTTTCATAAGAATCATTTTCATTAATTGTAAAGTTATAAATATCAAAAATATCTAAAATTCCTGTTTTTTCTTTATTTGAAAATATTTCATCACTTAAGTTAAAAGAAGTTTTTTCCCAATCATAATCTCCATATGGGTCAAACAATCCTCCATTTAAAAATGGTATTCTACAATTAAAATCTAAAGAATATTGTCCTTCTCCTCTTTCTTTACTTAAATTATTATAAAATAATATTTCTAAGTAATCATCAAAAAAAGTTTTTCCATTATCTTTATCATTAGCTTTATGAAATTCAAAAAGATTCCTTACAAATCTTCTATCTCCTGTTCCCCATTTATTAAAAAATTTAGAATGAGAAAAGACACCTGCTAAATTTTCGCTATCAATTTTATTGTCTAATTCTTTTAATTTTTCTTTATTTAAGATGAATAAATCTTGGTCTTCTCTTTCATAAACTTTAACTAAAACATCTTTTCCCTTTTCAGAAGATTCTTTATAAATCTCATTAAAATCTTTTAAATTTAAAGTCTCAGGAACTGCTTCAACTCCTAGCCAACCTTTCTTTTGTAAAAAATATAAAAATGCTAATTGTCCCATTAATTTTTTAGCAAATCCTTCTGCAAAACTTTGAGGGTTTTCTATATCGTGTTTTTTGGCTTCTGTCATAAAAACATCATCTTTAATTAACAATTCTTTTATATCTAAATATTTATTTTTATACTCTTTAAAGAAGTCATTTGTAACTTTTTCCAAAGCAAATATTTCTTCTAATTCACTTAGAGAAACTTCATCTTCTAATTTAGCTAGTGAAAAAAACTGGTCTTTTGCTGTTTTACAAGCTTCTCCTTCTCCAACTACATAAGACAATCTTTTAGCAGGAGTAATACTTATATCTATACCTGTTGTGGTAAATTCAAAACTTAATCTTATAAAAGATATTCTCCATTGTTTACTTGCTTCATTATAAAATACTACTAAAGCCCCATTTCTATGCCATTCTCTTAATAATTTTGCTACAAATTCTCTTTGTTTAACTCTAGCTCTTACTGGGTCTTTTTCTTCTTTTATTTTTATAACCATTATATATATATCTTTTCCATCTCTATCTGTGTAATCTGATATTATTTGGTAAGTATTTATATATGATAAAAAAGCTGTATAAATCCCATCAGATTCTTTTCTGTTTCTTACTTTTACATTTAAGATATTGGCTACAAAATCTTTAAATTTTTCTATATCAAATTTATTTTCTAGCAAATTATCAATTATTCTTTGTTTATTTTCTATATTCATATATTTATTCTCCTATTAAATATTCTGATAATAGTACTTCTACTTTTCCATCAAAGTTATGAATTCTCCTTTGAGTAATTCCTCTATATTCTTCAGGAATACTTTCATAAAATACTTCTAAAATTTTATGAGGATTTCCTGTTTCAAAAACTTTTTTACATTCATTTAAAATTTCTTTTATAACTGCTTTTGAAATTTTTCCAACTTTAAATATTTCTACAATTTTATTTAATTTTTCTTCTTCACTTTCACTGAATTTAGAATAATTTTTTAAAGCTTCTATAATATTTGTAATTTCTCTATTTTTTCCAGTTTTCTTAGGTTCTTCATATTTCTTTAATTCTGTATTTTTAGAAAAACTTTCTTTATTTACAGCCAGTAATTGATAAAATTCATAATTTATTTTTCTAGTTTCTTCATTTGGCTCACATTTAAAATATTTTACTGCGTCAAAGAAATTTAGTTCTTTATTATCCAAAGAAGAGTTTGTTATATAAATTCTTTTTAAATCTCCTTTTTTCAAGAAAGAAATTGTACTATTTTCTATATAAGAATCTTCATAGTTTCTTGCACACTTACTTTTCTTAGGAAGATTCTTTATTTTTAGATAAAGTTCCTCATCTTTATCTCTTACATCTCTTATAAGTGATAAATATTCAAGTTCTGTATCTCCACTATTTTCTTCTTCTTCATCTAAAGAAGCTGTTAATCTATCATAAAGTCCATATGAATCTATTTCTTCATCATCAGAAAGATATTTAAAATCTTCTCCCAAGGTATTATGGAATGATTGAATTTTATTTAAAATATTATCTCTTAAAGATAAATGTTCGTCTGTTTTTGATGTTGGGAAAAAGTTAAATACATAAATTTTATCGTGTTTTGTTCCAACTCTATTTATACGACCTATTCTTTGCATTATCTTAGTTGGATTCCAAGGAAGGTCGTAATTTATAATAACATTACTTCTATGTAAGTTAATTCCTTCTGCAAGTACATCTGTTGCTATTAAAATATCATATCTATTTTCTTGAGTTCCTTTAAAATTAGGGTCAAAGTTTGCTATAATTCTTTCTTTTAATGAAGGACTTGAAGAACCTGTATAGCAAATAACTTCTTTTTGTAATTTTTCTTCAATATTTTCTTTTAAATATTGGGCTGTTTCTTTAGATTCTGTAAATATAATAAGTTTTGAACTTTTTAAAATTTTATTAGTTTGTAATCCATTTAAGAAATATTCTAATTTACAGTCTTTCTCCTTCAGTTCCTCAATATTAGAATACATTTCAGATAATATATCTAAATCATTTTCCAAATCTTCTTTTAATTTTTCATCAAATTCTGCTATAGAATATTTTTCTATGCTACCATTTTCTATAAGTTCTATAAGTCTTTCATCATCTTCACTTTCAAGTAATTCATATACATCATACTTCTTACTTATATAAACAGTACCTGTTTCATACATTTTTATAAACTTTTCATAAGATTCTTTAAATCTTCTAATAGTGTTTTTAAATGCAAAGAAACTACTTTCAAGCCTTTTTAAAAGTAAGGCTTTCATAAATCCTTGCATATTTACTTGTCCTGCCATTAAACTAGATTCTTCACTATCAGGGTCTTTTAAATAAGTTAAAGTTTTATATCTTGAATATTTTAAATTACTTATAGCTTTAAGCAGCTCTTCAAATATAAAGTTTGTTTTTTCATCAAAAGTATAAATAATTTGCTCAGGTTCTCCTAAATTAGGGAAAACTAATCCCTGTTTTTCTATATCATTTTTATAATATTTTTTTATCTCGTTTCTAAGTCTTCTAACCATTATTTTCTTAAGAACTTTTTCTCTTATCTCTTCAGAATTTTCTCTAATCACATCAGAAACTTTTTTAGCATTATTTGGAGTAGGGTTATCTTTATGTAAATTTTTAGCTCTTTTTTCTCTTGTATTTAGTTTTGTAAAGAATTTTTCTATATTAGGTTCATCTTCTATAATATTAGATTCATTCTTATATTGGAATAAAGAAATTAGATTAAATAAATCTAAAGGACTATTATTTTGAGGTGTAGCAGAAATCAAAATAACTTTTTTATTCATACAAATTTTATGTAATTTAGCATAGTTTCCAGTTCCATCATTTCTAAATCTATGTGCTTCATCTATAAAAATATATTTAAAATAATCTTTATCATAATTTTCTAAGATTTCATCTAATTTTCCAAGAGAAACAACTTTTGCTGTAACTTGAAAGTCCATTAAAACATCTTCCCAATATTTTTTTAATACAGGAGGACATATAACAAGTTTACGACCATATAGTTCTCTTGCAAGTAATGCTGTAATAAATGTTTTTCCAAGTCCAACAACATCAGCTAAGAAAACCCCATTATATTTAGATAACATTCTTTTTGCCTGATTAACTGCGTCTGTTTGATATTTATAATTTACAAATCCTGGAGGTAAATCTGAAGAATTAATTTCTAATTTATCTTCATTTACTTCTTCTGAAAAATATTCAAATAAAAATTTAAGATATAGTTCATATGGAGTTATATCTTCTCTTATCCAAGTATGATTTTTAAGAGTATCTACATATTCTTCTGTTAGTGGTTCACTCATTTCCCATAGTTTTTCAAATTTTTCTAAAGCATAATTAACATCAGAGGAATTTTTTAATTCCACATTAAATTCTAAATTTCCTTTTAAGCCACTATATGAAAAATTACTAGAACCTGTAATTACTTTTCCATAATCATCAGATTTTTCAGTATCTTTTCTCATAATATATACTTTTGCGTGAATTTTTTCATATGGGTAAACTCTAATTTCTATTTTTCCTGATTTAACATACTCTATAAATTTTTTTACTCCAAAGTCAACTTCATAAGTATCATCAGAATTTTCTAATTCATCTTTTATTGATTCATTAGTAAATTTTTTAATTTCTTTTGGACTTATATACATTTTGTCATTTATAGCAATGTTATTTAAAATAAGAGTTTCATTATCAACATTAATTCCTACTAAAATTCTTATTTTTTCTACATCTTCTAAAGCTTCATAAAGTTGATAAAATCCACTTGTTCTGAAGTATCCAACTAATACATCAAAGTATTTAGTATTACTTTTTATAATTTTATTAAATCTGTCTCCTAAAGTTTGTCCAGTTTCATTAGTAAAAAAAGTTAAATCATTCATATACTATCCCCCATTAGTTATAGTTTTTTCAAAAAAATTAAAAGAATCATATCATTGATTTTATTTTTTTGTTAGTGATTATTTGATATTGATTAGTGCAGAAATCCTGCTCACAAGTGAGTGATTTTTCCGCTCACAAGTGAGTGGCTTTTTTGCTCACTGTAAATTATATTTTTTAGTGAACGATACAGTGATGTAAATTTCGCTCACTATGCGTTCACTTAGGTATTTATTAAGTTTATAAATGTTAAAAAATTTTAATAAATATCTATATTTTTAACTTACTTTCGTTCACTAAAGTTAAAATTTTTTATAAATTCGTTCACTAAATTAAATTTTTTCGCTCACTAAATTAATAGAAATTGTTCACTAATTTACTTTTAATAAAATCTCGCTCACAATCGCTCACTTAGGTATTTATTAGTTTTAAATGAATAAATTGATAAAAAACTTTAAGAGAATGATTCACTTATTTTTTTAGATTTTATATAATTTTTGATTTGTGCCGTTCACTTCCGCTCACTAAATGGAAAGCCTGATTTTAAACGAAAAGGCAGCCTTGGTAAGCTGCCTTTAAAATTTAATATTGATGATTTTTCTAGTATAATATCGCTCACACTTCGTTCACTTATATATTTATTATAGTTATAGAAGTGAAAGTTAAATTTTATATTTGCTCACATATTTGTTCACTAAATTTTTATAAATTATTTTCCGCTCACATATGCGTTCACTAAATTTTTTATAAATTATCTTTTCGCTCACACCTCGTTCACTTAGATATTTATTGATATTACAACTAACTAGCTTCTTCTAAGTGTTTCTTTAAGATTTTGATAATGTAAGGTCTTATTGTTGAAGAAAATAGAATAGGATTTTTTCTCATCTCATTTAAAAAAGTTAAGCTTATTTTTTGTGATGAAGAACATAGTTCTACAGCTTCTTTTTCTATTCTTTCTTTTTCTTTAAAAGACAACTTTTCAAAATTATCCATCAATTTATCATCATCATTATTAGGTGTAAATACATCATTTATTACTTCTTTTATTGAAGTTGATGATGTTTTTTTAGTAATTTTTTTATCTTTAACTTTTTTTTCTTTTGGAGAAGGTTTAGATATAACTTGTCTTTCTCCCTTAGCAATTTTACTAGAGAATAATGCTGCAATATTTTTTACTTCAGGAGTTGCCTTGATGTTTTCATAAGTTTCTTTTAAATAAAGAATTACATCATTATCACTCATTTTTTCTCTAAGTTTTTTTACAGCCTGTTGATTTTTATAAGTGTATGAAATATCAAATTCTTTAAATAGTTTTTCAAAATCTTTTTCATCAAAAACAATCTCAGGAACTATAGCACTTTCCTCTTCAGGTTCTTCTTCTAAGAAGCCTTTGAAGTCAGCTATTTTATTTATAAGAATATCTTTTGTATCTCTTCCTGTGTAAGTTATACCTAATTCTTTACACATAATTCTTAAATTTTTGAATGTTATATTTTTTAAGTCCTGAACTGAAGAAGCTTCAGATTTAGGATTAACTGGTATAATACCCTGTGCAGGAGTTCCACCTTGAAGAATTTTTTCTTTTTCTTCTAATATCTTTTCTATTATTTCTAACTTAGTATTTTTACCTGAATAAGAAACTTTGAATTTTTTACAGATAAATCTTAAATCTTTAAAAGTTAGATTTGAAAGAGTGGATTCAGATACATTCAAAAGATTTGATATATCTTCCTGCTCCTTATTTTCAAAAATGATTCTCTCATAAGAAAGTTCCATAGCAGTTTTATTAAGATTCATTATATCATTAATTTTTTGAAGGTTTATTTTGTAGTAAGTTTTAAGTGGAATACCCTCTCTTTTTATGAATACAAGTTCTTTTTCAGCTGCTGTGTTTTTAAGCTTTGATACTTGTGAGCTTGTAAGCCCTGTCATAAGCATTATATCCATATCTGTAGCATAGAAATAACCATCTTGGGTAAGTTCTCCATTGTATTTATGATATTTTTCCTTATCAAGCAAGAATACAATGAAAGCTCCAAGTACAAGACCACAATAAGAGTTAAGCTTTCTGTTTAGTATGAAGTAAGAATCTTGGGTAAGTAAATCATAAATGCGTTCGTTTTTCTCGTGATTAGATTTAATCATACCGCTCCCCTCCTTACTTCAGGGATTTTTTGCACCATAGATTCCTCCATAAAAAGTAGTCCTATAATACTAACAAATATTAATATATTATTTTTTTATCGGACATTAAGCCTTATTAAAAAAATAAAACCAACTTTTAGGAGTTGATTTTTTATTTCTTCTATGGTAATATATAGATGTAAATTAATTAAATTTACTCAAATAAAAAAACAACTAATGATTATTCGTTAGTATTAGTAAAAAAAGTTTCTTGGTTGCCGCCGTGGGAACTTTTTTTATTTACTTTTTTCTTTATAATTTATTTTATTGCTTATATTAATGATACTTGTTTTCATATAAAAAGTCAATCAAAATTTTAAAAATATTTTTGACTTTGCAATAATTTTTGACACCTTGATTGCTCCAAAGTACCTGCTATCAAAGCTTTTATCGACAGTTGACAGAGCAAAAAACTCATCTTTTTTTACTATCAAGTTTTCACTTTCTAGCTTCCTAAGAGGTCTATATTTTGAATCAAATTCATAAATTTTACCCCACGAAATATTATTTATAAAAATTTCCTGATTTTTAATTTCTACAGTATCATCTGAAAAGGCGGCAACTTTTTTCATAAGAGTTGTAACATTACTTAAAATATATCCTCGCTGCTTCATATAGTTCTGTAAGTCTTCAGATATTTCAAAAACTACTATATCGCCCTTCTTTATATCAGTAGGAGGATATAGCTTGTATATCCCCCTTGGTAAGCTTTGAGAAGGGTTTATTATATAATCCTCCTTTATTGAGTATAGATAGCTTAAAAAGCCTATTAAAGCTCCAATTATTAGTATTGGTTTTTTATCCTTTAGTTTCATTTAATTCTTCTCCATTAAGAAATGGTTTTCTATTTGCTTCACTTCCAGTATCAATAGAAGGTTCTGTTGTAATTTCAGGAGAAGTTGTAGTTCCTGTGTCTGTAGAAGGACTAGCTGTAGTTTCAACAGAACTTGGTGTTCCTGTATCTGTAGAAGAACTAGCTGTAGTTTCAGAGGATTTTGATGTTCCAGTATCATTTGAACTACCTGTGTTAGTTGCTGTTTTAGAAGTTTCTTCAGTTGCTTTATCAGCAGCATTTTTAACAGAGTTTTTAGCTCCTGAATTATTATCATTTTTATTAAAGTTTTTTCCTAATTGGGCAGCGGAATAAGTTCCATATAGTCCTGCTCCAACAGTTCCTCCTACAGCACTTCCTATTTTAGCTCCAACTTTAGCTCCACCTGCTCCAAATAAGCTACCAACAGCACCTCCAACTTTTCCTCCTATGCTACTTCCAGTTTCAGCACCTTTTTTAGCCCCAAGAACTCCTCCTTTTCCTGCGTTCACTGTATTAATAGCAGTTTTAAGACCACCTAAAGTAAGACCTACAGCTGCCATTCCTGTACTTATAGCTGCTGCTGCGTTCATTCCCGGAGTACCTGAAAGAAAAGCTGCTGCCATATCAGGAATCTTTAAGGTCATATAGGCAAGAATCATAACCACTGTTATAACATAGCAAAATCCACCAGTTCCAAGACCTTTAGTAACTGTTATTTTTTCTATAATCGGTTCTATGAGGAGTATCATAGTGTTTAAAACACAAAGCTTGATACCTGACCCAACAACTAATTTACACACATTTAAAAAATAGTTTTCCCCAACTTTTAAAGTTCCAAAAGGGATAAACATTATACCTATTCCTGTAAGCATATAAAATTCAATCCAAATAATTATGATGGAAAAAGCTATAAAAAAGAATCCTACCATCAAAAAAGCCCATAGTATTAAATTTGCCCAAGTTCTAGGGGAAACCATTGAAGTTGCTTTTAAAATTGTATCTCCTATATCATTAGCTTTACTTATAAGTTTGCTTGGGTTATCTATATAGACACAATTTTTTATATTACCTCCGAATCCTATTTCTCCTATTCTTATAAATCCTGTGGCAATCTCTCTTAAAAGCCAATCCCATTCTTTGATTATCCACATTAAAAGTCCAACTCTCATTATTTTTCGTGTGAGCCATTTAGTCCAATCTATTTCTTCAACATTAAATACTTGATAAGTAATATCTAAAATAGTTAAGACCATTAAAAGTTTTAATGCGTGGTTCTCTAAGTTCTGAGGAAGAACTTTTAATTTATCAACAAACATTTGCATAATGTCCGTTAGAGTTGCTATTTCTTTTACTTTATCAACAACTACTTCAGCTCCCATAAGTACCACCTTCTACTTATTAATTAAATCAAATACACCTGAGCTTTTTCCTCTTAAATCAGGTTCTATTCCTGCTCCATCAGTTACTTTTAAAACTATGTCGCCCCATTCTTCATATTCCTTTTTAGCTTTTTTATCTCCTTGGTCTGCTTTTAAAACTAAGTCATTAATGATTCTTGTATATTCTTCATAAGATGTATAAACTTCTTGCTTTCTTTCAGCTACAACCTTTTCTATGAATTTTTCTTTTGCTCTTTTTGAACCATATTCAGAATCTCCACAACCTGCCATTAATGTTAGTAAAGAAAGTATTAAAATAATTTTTTTCATAAATTTGTCCTCCTGTTATTTGTTTATAAGTTTGAAAACTCCTGAACTTTTATTATTTATATTAGGTTCTACTCCACGACCTGCTTCAAATTCTTGTCTTGTAAGCTCTTCTTCTTGAACCTGCTTCATAACATAAGCATTTTGAGCATTAAGGCTCTGAGACATTAGAAGCTTTAAATCAGTTAAGGCTTCATACTGCATTGCTGCCATTCCTACACCTGCTTGAAGAACTGCTTTTTGACCTTCAAGACTATTGGTTCTACTCATTAAAGCTCTTACTCTTTGTGCGTCATTCATTAGTTTATCAGCATTTACAACCCCTGCTGTTTTCATAGAATCTTCAGCTATATTTCTTGTTTGAGTAAGAATTTTATTAGCTTGGAATAAATAATCATCAGGTGTTAAATTTTTAAAATCTTTAAAGTCTGTATAGATTTGTTTGAAGCTTGTCTGAAAATCTTTATAATTATTTATTTGAGATGTCATATTATTTTGAATATTAAGCATAGATTGGAAAGCCTGTTGAAGCCCTGTAAGTTGGCTTGTTGCTAAAACTCCATCAATATTTGCCATATTTTTCATTTGATTACTAAGCATTTCAAGTTGGTTAAGCCCTTGTTGAATCTGCTCTAACTGCATTTGAATTTGAGTATCAGAAATTTTAGTAACTATTCCCACAAGTTTCCCTATTCCACTACTTCCTCCACCTCCAAATAAACTAAATGTAGGAGTACTTAAAGATAAGGATATTAAAGCTGCTATTAAAAAAAATTTCTTTTTCATAATTAGTTTCCTCCCTTCTTTTCCTTAAATCTAGTCTGTTCAAAGTTTATATATTTTCCATTCATTTTTAGTTTTAAATATGCTTCATATTCATTTCCTTTAGAACTCTTTAGCTTAAATAGAACCTCTTTACCTTCTATAAGTTTTTTAGCTTTACTATCATTTATTTTTAAAACATTACTGAAATGCTTCATTTCATTATAAAGGGCAAAAGTGCAGCCATCTTTATAGCCTGAACAATAATAGCTTACTTTTCCACTCTTCGTATTACCCTTGTATATATCCTTTTTACATACTGGGCATTTACCAAAAGATTCTTTTTCAGGAGGAGCTTTTTTTTCTATCTCCACATCAGTTTTAAAGATTTCTAAAAGTTCTTTTTTTACATTTTCTATAACTTCCTGAGAAGTAATTTCATTTTTATTAACTTTTTTCAAGAATATAGAAAATTCAACTGTTCTATCTTTATAAAGATTAACTTTTAGTTTATCCAAAACATCAACAATTCTTTCTCCAAGTGGCTCTAAGTAATAGCTTCCATTTTTTCTTGAGAAATAGTTATAAGCTATGGCTTTAGATACAATCTCTGTTCTAGTTGCTGTAGTTCCTATTTGTGTTCCTGATAGGATTGCTTTATATTCTTCTTCCTCAGTTGTCTTTTCATTTCTAAATGGATTTTCTAGGAAGCTTTCTAATTCACTTTCTGTTGCGTGATTAGGAGCTTTAGTTTGTTTTTCTAAGACCTCAAAGTTCACATCAAATTCTTCATTAAGAGTAAAATTTGGAAGCTTATTTTCTATTTTTTGAGGTTCATATTTTAGAAATCCCTCATTAATTATAGTTTCTCCCTTTAAAGTAAACTCTTCATCAGTAACTAAGATTTTTACAGATGTTTCAGAAATAACAGTATCTTCTTTTAAGAAGTTGCTTATAAATCTATTAAATATCGCTTTATAAATAGTTTTATCAAGTTCTTCAGAAAAAGAATCAATATCAGGAATCTTTGTAGTTATTGTGATGGCACTATGGCTTTCTACCTTAGAACTATCAAATATTTTTTTAGAATCCTTAAATTCTAAATCAATATCAGGAATCTTTGAAAGTATCTCTTGAATCTTTTCTTTCTCTGTTTCTGCTAAATATTCTGTACTGGTTCTAGGATAAGTAATATATCCTCCCTCATAAAGTCTTTGAATACTTTTCATAGATGATTCAAAGTTTATTTTATACTTTTCAGATAGGAATTTTTGAAGCTTTGATAAAGAAAATAGTTTACTTGGATATTTTCTTTTTTCAATTTTTTCAATTTCTTTAACTATTCCTTTTGAAAGATTAAGAGTTTTAGCTTTTTCTGCTGCTTTTTCAGAAGCTTCATATTTTTCTTTTACTGTAAGAGTAAAATCCACATCATCTTTTTTTCCTTTACTCTGAAGTTCAAAATAAGTTTCAGGTTTAAAATTCTTAATCTTCATATCTCTATCATAGATAAATTTTAGGATAGGGATTAAAACTCTTCCAACTGTTAATTTTTCTCCTGCTTTTAAACTTAAAAAAACAGTTAAATTTATTCCAAGAATCCAGTCCATATAACTTCTAGTAAGACCTTCTATTTTCAAATTTTCATAGAAAGAATTTTCTTTTAAGTTTTTTAATCCTTTTCTTATAGTTTCTTCAGTCTGTTCAGGTAACCAAAGCCTTTTGACTTCTTTTTTGTTATTTAAAAGTTTAAGAAGAATATCTACTACTATTTGACCTTCTCTATCTGAATCTCCACAGTGAATAACTTCAGTTACATCTTCTCTTTTTAAAAGTAATTCTATTACTTTTATCTGTTTTTTTGCTAATACATCAGTTTCTTTAAACTCATTAAGTCTAACTTTATATTCAAAAGGACTTGGTATAAAAGGGATTGGAATATCTTCCCACAGAGTTTTTTTTCCAAGATAATCATTAACATCTTTTAAAGTATAGAGATGTCCAAAACCCCAAGTTATAATATAATCATTATTTTCTATATAACCTGTTCTATCTTTTTCAGTATGGTTTTGATATTTTCCAAGGGATTTTGCTATTGTTCTTGCAAGACTTGGTTTTTCTGCTATAATTAGTTTCATTTAAACCTCCTGTGCAATATATAGTGTTTTTTAATCATAACATACTATATATAGATAAAAACAAAGAGTTATATTCCTTTTTAAATTTTGAAGGTATATCATCTTTCAAAGGAATTTCATAAGAAAGACCTATTGTTACTAATTCTTTTAAAATTTTAAACTGTTCTTCCAAAGAATAATTATCAAACTCTTTAAATCCTAAAATTTTTAATTTTTCTTTTATGATTTCAGGAATACTCTTTGTTTTATTAATTAAAGTAAGGCATATAAGATAAGAAATTTTAGTTAATAAAGTTTTTCTTATATCTTTTTCATAAAATAAGAAATAATGTCTGGAAATATCATATGTTATTACATCTTTATTAAAATTTTCTTCATCAGAGAATTTATCTTTATAATTTAGTAGAGATAGGGTTGTAGATTCATTTTTAAAGATTTTTCTGTGAAGATCATATTTCTCTTCAAGAAAATCTAAAATTTCTTTCACATCTTTTTTGATGGAAAGGTTATTGTCTTTTAAAGGTTCAAATCTATTTAAAATATTTTGGGCGGAGTTTTGCATATTTTTTAAAATTAAAGAACATTTTTCTTCTCTTTTACTATTCATACATTTAGTGAAAAAATAAGCTATCTCAGCTTCATCATTGGTAAAAATTATATATTTTCTTTTTTCATTTTCTGTATCATCAAATAGATTAGGAATATACATAGAACCAAAACAACTATTAATGCTTTTAAAAAAACAAGTTAAATATTTTTTCTTTTCACTTTCTCCTTCCAAGTTCTTACAAAAATCATTAAGACACATAGCTCTCTCTAATATATTTTTATCAGCACTTAAAATGTTTTCTATATCACTGTAAACTATGCTTTCATTTTTCATACAACACCTCTACAATTTTAGTTTTAGAAACTATATCTAAAGCCTACCCCATAATAAATTTGATTATCTTTATCCACTAAAGGAGATTCTGATATTTTCTCATCAAAATATTCATACCCTGCGAAAACTGACATAATAAATTGTTCTGTTACTGAGTATTCTACTGTGATGGAAGTTCCTAAGCTAAAAGAATTGTCTCCTTTATATTCTTTTTTTATTTTTTCATTTTCTAAGACTTCTTTTTTTGTAACTCCAACATAATAATCTACAAAATTATCTGAGTAATATTTAGCACTGATACTTGGTAAGATTACTAATCTATCTATAATATATCCTACATAAGTAAGATAAGCTTCTCCTTTTTCTCCTTCTTCTCCAAACATATAATTAATATTTCCAAGAACATTTTCTGAAAGATTAAAGTCAAGATTTAAACCATACATAAATTGAGAATCTCTATTTTCAATTTTTTCGTATCCTTTATCCATATCCTTTGCTTTTACAGCAAAACCTTCAAAATATCCTCCTAAAGGGTCAACTATAGCTGAAAATTTAAAGCCTTCCTCCTCGTATAATGTAAATCCTACTTTTACTCCATTTAAAAAGAATCTGTTGTAATTCAAATTAACAAGAGGAATAGGGATTACTTTTTCATCTGCTTTATAAAAAGATTGATTATATTTTCCTACAACTCCTATTGTTTGTACCTGAAAATCTTCTCCATAAACTGCTGCTGACATTATGAATCCCATAAATAAAAGTTTTTTCATTTTTTCTCCTCTCCTTCTTCTTCCATAAGTCTTTTGACATTTTCTACATAAAGCTCTCCGTCAAAGCCCTTATATTTTAGCCACTCTTTATTAAAATCTTCAGTATTCAAATTAGATAGTTCCTTACATTTTTCTTGGTCTTCATACGAAGAAGCTGCCACATAAGAAAGTTCTAAAGGACTTAAGCCTAATTCAAAAAGTCTGTTTCCCTCCACACTTTTAAAGTAATATTGTCTTTTTGGAGTAGAATATTTTATAATTTCTATTTCTCTATCATTTAATCCGAAAGTTTTATAAAGCTCTTTTTGTTCTGAAGCTGTTGGATTTGCTAAGTAAATTCTTGAATAACAAGAATCTAAAACTGCACTTAAAATATCTGAATTTGCTATATCTGATAGAGACTGAGTTGCAAAAATAACAGAAGCATTTTTCTTTCTTAGAACTTTAAGCCATTCTCTAATTTTAGGGGCAAAAGTCTTATGAGATAAAAAAATCCAACATTCGTCAAGTGCTAAAAGAGTTGGTTTACCATTTAATTTTTCGGTTTCTATTCTATGGAAAAGATAAGAAAGAGTAGGAACTACTGCTTTATTAACATTTAAAATCTCTTCCATTTCAAAAGTTATAAAATCAGATTCTTCTATAAAGTCTTGGTTTCCATCAAAGTATTTTGCATAGATTCCATTTCCTACATACTGAGAAAGTGCCTGTTTCATAAGATTATCCTGTCCACCTATAAAACTTACAAAAGCTGATAAAGTTCTTCTTTCTAGTGGAAGATTAGCAACTGCTTTTAAAGCTTCAGTGATGTAATGTTTTTTAGTAGGATTTAAAGGCAACTCTTCATTTACAGTTAGAATATCTTCTATCCACTGTTGACACCATTCCATATTAGAATCACAGTTTCTTAGAGGTTGAAATCTTATATTACCTGCTCCAAGGTCATAGAATTTACCGCCACTTGCCACTGTAAGAACTCTTGAAGAACCTCCTTTATCAAAAGCAAATACTTGAGCATTAGTATATTTTGCAAAGTGAGCTTCAATAGTTGCAAGTAAAACTGACTTTCCTGTTCCTGTTGGCCCAACTATTAAAGTATGGCCAACATCATTGTAATGTAGGTTTAATCTAAAAGGTGTATTTCCTGATGTCTGAGTATAAATAAGAGCAGGTTCTTTTAAATGATTATTATATTCATTTCCTGCCCAAACACTTGATACTGGAAGCAAGTGAACAAGGCTTATTGAATTAAGAGGAGGTCTACGGCAATTACAAGCCACATTCCCCGGAATACTACCTATAAAAGAATCTAAGGTATTAACTTCTTCAATTTCTGCTGTAAATCCTAGTGAATTGAATAAAGTTTTAATTTCTAAAGCTTTTCTATCTGCTTCTTCAAAAGCTTTGTCTTCTATTATGATTGCTACTGTATAATATCCAAGCCCTGTTAAATCTGCTTCTATTTTGATTTTATCCCTTCTAATTTCATCAAGTTGAATAATGGCATAATCATCATCATCTTTTCTTTCTTTGAAAAGAATCTCTTTTGTTAAGCTTTTTAAAGAACTTTTCTTTTTACTCCATTCCTTTGTGTACCAATCATAGCTTTTATTAGCTTCTATTTTATCTAAAGCTATATATCTTGAGTTCCAACGATATTCTATGTTAGTTCTATTAAGTCTATCTAAAAGACAAGGAACACTTTCTGATGGAAAGTTTCTTATTGATATTACTTTTATAAAATTTTCTCCTAGCTTTGGTTCTAGTCCTCCAACAAGAGGAGAATTACAAATATAATTGTCTATAAGACAGTTATATTGGGGAACAGAGATAGGAAGCTTTGTATCATTCACACAAGAATGGTAAAAAGAAATCATTTCTTGCGATGAAAGAAGTCTAATGCTACAGAGTGCGGAATTTAATAGTCCGTATATTTCCTCCAACTCTCTTTTATAAAACTTTAAATCCTCCTGAAAGTCTGAAAGAATATCCTTTTCTACCTCATCTTTTTTAATACCCAACTTAGTTAGCTTTTTCATCTTGTCTGTTGGAAGAAAATAAATGAAAGTTAAATAATAAGTATTTTCAAAATGATGACCTGATTTAAAGAAAGATTCTCTTTCTGTTTCAAGTATAAAAGTAGGAATTTTCTTGATTCCTGATTTTCTATTATATTTTTTACTTCTACTTCTTACTGTATCTACTGATATAGCCCAATTATTTTTTAATCTTTTAAATACATTGTTAAATCTTTCTGACATAACTGTAAGTTCATCATTTGTGCAGGAATCTAAATCTTGACCTCTAAAAGTAAAGGTTGATTGTAGAGAACCATTTTTATTTAAAATTATAGATTCCTCTTCTATATAAGACCAAGGAAGTAAAAATTCTAATCTTTGTCTTGTTTTAGTCTCGTATTCTTTAAACATAATTAACCTCACTTTTAGCTGTCGTATCTATCTTCATATTTTAAATAATTTATAAAACATTCAAAGAATTTAGAATCTTTTTTAGTTAGATAAACTATTGCAAAATGGATTATGATAAAAAAGCCTAACAAAAATAAATTATAAAAAACCAAAAGAGATATAGCACCTAAAGTTCCATTTAAAATAACAGGAATTTTAGCTCCTCCTGCCACTGTTATATCTGTTGTAAGAGCTTTATTTATAGGTTGTTTAAAGTCCATAAGCACACTCCTTTTTTATAATAAAGTTATAGGACTAAACTTTTAAATCTCTCTAATTTCATAATTTCCTCTTTCATCTAATCCTATAACTTCTATAATTTGAGATACTACTCTTTTTAATCCCTCTTTTTTAATATTAATAACTAGATTTACTGCTTTTGATATTGTCCTTTGTTGTGGCTGCAAAGAAACTTCAGAAATATAACTTTCTAACTGTTCTAAAGCTTCTAAACAGCTATTTGCGTGAATTGTAGAAATTCCACCGGGGTGTCCTGTGTTCCAAGCCTTCAATAGATTCAAAGCTGCTCCATCTCTAATTTCTCCAATTATTATGCGGTCAGGTCTTCTTCTTAAAGTTGATTTTAAAAGGTCTCTCATATTTACAGTATCTGAAGTTCTTAGATTCACTTTATCACTACAAGAACACTGTAATTCTTGAGTATCTTCTATAATTACAACTCTATCATCATATTTTGAAATCTCAGCTATTATGGCATTACAAAGAGTTGTTTTTCCTGAAGAAGTTCCACCTGAAACAAGTATATTTTTTCTGTCTTTTACAGCTTTACATATAGCTTCATATTGCCTTTCAGTTAAAGAACCTTTTTCAACATACTCTTCTAAAGAAAAAATTCTTATAGCTTTTTTTCTTATGTTAAAAGTTGGATTCTGAACTACAGGAGGAATAGAGCCTTCAAATCTATTTCCTGAAACTGGTAGTTCTGCTGTAACTATAGGTTTAAGTTCGTTTACTTCAGTATTTATATAACTTGCTACTAAAAGAATTACATTTTTAGAATCCTGTGGATTTACTTCTATTCCTGTAAATTTTCTTCCTTCAGATAAAGTATCTATCCAAAGTTTTTTATCATCATTCAGATAAATTTCTATTACATCATCATCATTTAGATAATTTACAACTTCAAGACCTAGCGAGATATTGAGAATACTTATAAGTTCATTATCCATTATTCTCTACTTCATCTTTTTTAGGCTTATATTCTTCTACAATTTTTGCTATTTTTTCTCCTATCTCATCTATGAAATCTTTATCTGAAATTTTTGGAAGAATATCACTATCTATAAAAAGATATTTAATTTTCTTCCATATCTTCAAAGCTTCTTTATTTTTATATTCGTTTTCTTTCTTTCTAACTTCTTGTAATTCCTTTTGCAAAGCAACTTGACGAGCTTGAATCTGTTCTATTCTAGTTCCTCTTTTTTTCTTATTAGCTTCTAATGGTTGCTCTTTATTTTCTTTTAATCCGTTTTTTTCTGTAATATCCATATTTACCTCCTACTCTTAAAGGCTGTCGCTTTTTATAAGCTTTTCTGCTCTCTTATATCTATTCTGATATTTTTCCTCTTTGAACCATCTTATTTTTATTCCTTTTATAGGTTTTCTCCCTGTTATAAAAATCAAACTATTTTCATCAGAAAGTTGTTGAATTTCTGAAAAAGTCATAAGAGACCTTCCAATATAGCTTTGACTAATATTCCAATCAGATAACCATTTTATTCCCTTCCAAGAGATATTTTTCGCTCCTTTAACTGATGTTTTTCCAAGCTTTTCTTCTATATACCTAGTTGTTTTATCATCTGAAGGAGTAAAATATATTTGAATCCTACAGTTATTTAAAATAGAGTTATTTTCTCCATAAATATCATTAAGTTGTTTTAAATCCTGAGTTATTAGAAAAACCTTCATTCCATAACCTCTAACATAAGCCAAAGCTTTATGAAGTAAGTCTATCCTTCCAATAGCAGGGAACTCATCGATAAGTAAAAGTAATTTGTGTTTATAATTTTCATTAACTCCTGTTTCTTTTATATCCATTTCTTCAGTTAAAATAAAAATTATTTGATTTATGAGAAGTTTCATTAAGACTGCTGTAATTCCTATTGATTTTGGAGGAGTTACAAAATATAAATCTACTGGAACTTCATAATTCATTAAGTCCTTTATATGAAAATCACTATTTTCAACATTTCTTGAAATTATAGGGTCTGCAAAAATTTCTAGTTCTGTTTTAGCTGTTGAAATTACTCCTGACCTTTCTTTATCAGCTCTACCTAACATATCAGCTCCTATACGGCTTACTGTTGGGTGTGTTCTAGGACAAGGATTATTTTCTTTATCTCTTATAACCTCTCTATAAATTTCAGAAAAAAGATTTTCATTTTCTCCTCTGTTATGTTCTCCTGTTATCATTTTATTTAATTTCTCTTCTATTGTTAAATTAGGAGTAGATAAAAACCTATAAACATCTGTTAAATTAGCACATCTTTTGTCAACCATATACAAAGTATGAAGAATTACACCTGTTAAAAAATTCATTCCAGTTGGTCCGAAGAAAGGGTCTTTTTGTTTATCAGGAGAAATTATTATATCTGCAATATTTCTAGCTTCCTGCCATTCATAGATAGTTCCTTTTCTTATTTCTGCCATTGGATTATAATGACAACTATTTATATTTGTAGCTTCAAATTTTAAAACTTTATGCCCTATAGATTTTCTATAAGCTGCGGTATATTGCCAGTTTTCTCCCTTTATATCGTTTATTAAAGTTGAACTCTTCCAAGTCCATAAAGTTGGAAGGACATTTCCTACTCCTTTTCCTGAACCTGTTTGAGCTGCTAAAAGTATATGTCCTGGTTGATTATCTAAAAGAATATTTCCTTTACTATCTTTTCCTAAGACAACTCCATCTTCAAAAAACTCCTCTTCTTTTAATTTTTGTAAATTTATTTTTGAATTTTTTTCTAATTCAGTAATTTCTCTTTCAGTAATGGTTTTATCATAAATTTCTAACATTTTTTCTTTTTCATAATTTTTTAAAATATCTTCTTTTTTGGGGATAAGATTCATTTCTTGTATATCTTGTAAACTCGCAAATTCTGCACTTCCATAAGCAGTAATCTTTTCTTTACTCCTATTCATAATCATTAAAATAAAGATTCCGAAGCTTAATGTAAAAACTAAAACAGAACTTGCTTTACTATTTGCAAGGGGGGCGACTTCTTGATATTTGCTGCTCCAAAAAATATAATTTAAAGGAAAATATACAGGAACTCCACCTATAATAAGGAAAGGATTTCCTAAATCAGTTGCATAGCCTGTATATTTTGCAAATGTTTGGGTAGCTCCCCAAAAAGCTACTAAAAAAGTTGCTGCAAAAATTATTAAAGATTTTTTCTTTTTAGGATTTAATTTCATAAACAGTTACCTCTTTTTATATGGCTTTAATATTAAATCAGAATGAACCATTACATTAAATCTCTCTCCTGTTTTAATTTCTATTGTTGGCTGTCTATCTAAGGCTTTAGTTGTAAATTTATCTCCTATTTGAATAATTGCAAGTCCTGCTCCTTCTCCTGCTGAAGATTTCCAGTCATCATCACTGTCATCTGTAACTATAGCTGCTGTTGCTCCCATAGCTGAAGATAAAAGTACTCCTTTAAGTAAAGTTGCAAAGTGATTATTAACTTTACCTTTAAGTCCTGCCTGACCTATCATATCTACCCCTTGCATATTATCAAGTCTTATACTACTTCCGTTAGGGAATCTTAACCTTTGCCATACAACTAAAAGTCTTTCTTGTCCCCAAGTAATATTACTATCATAGACACCAGTTAAAGTTGTTCCTTGTGGAATTAATAAGTATTTTCCTGTTACTGTATCATAGATATTTTGAGTAACTTTTGCGACTACTACTTTTCCATAGATGTCTGAGTTCATAGCTGTTTCAACTATTGCAGGTATAAAGTCTCCTGCTTTTAATTCATAAGGAGAAATAGGGTCTATAATTGTTGCACTTGAATAAAAGCTTTGGCTTTCTTCATTCATTAAAAAATTTTTCTTAGAGCCATTTCTATTTTGGTCATAATCTACATAAGCATTTTGAGCTACCACTTGTTGTGGATTTTGAGGTTCTGCATTGTAAATTTGAAAAGAAATAGCACTTCTTTTAGCCTGTTCTGCTTCCTCCTCTAATTTTCTAAGCTTTTCCATCTTTTGTTCCTGCTCCATTGCAAGAGATTCATTATATGTAGTTTGAGGACTATTTTGTTGACTGTTATTTTGGTAATTATCTTTTAATTCTATATCTTTTACTTCTTTATAAGTTTTATTAAATGGGTTTTCTTTTACTGTAGTTTCTTCTGTTGTAGATTTGGATTCTTTTTGTGGTGTTGGCGAAGGTGTAGGGGCTTTAAAGATGTTATACACAATAAAAAGAATTACTGTTATAAAGCATATCTTGTAAAGTTTTTTATTAAGATGTTTTCCTTGGTAATATTTATTTTTTATGTCTTGAGTTTTTGTTTCCTCTTGTTTGTTATCAGTCTGATTATTTTTAAACATAGAAACCACCTATCTTACTGGGTAATAGTCTTTAGGATTTTTTATGAAACTTCCTTTTCTTTTAATCTCTATTGTTTTCTTTCCATATTGTAGGATTCCCTGTTCAAATAATCTGTCTACTACAAAGAAACGAGTATGAGGATTATATCTGTGTCTAACTATTGCTGATTTTCCTGTTTGTTCATCTCTTATTAGTAAAACTGGAAGGTTATCTGAATTAACTTTTTCAGGCATTAAGATAAAAGTTTGCTTTCCATCATCAAAAACTTGTTCAGGACACCATTTATCTTTTGTTTTTTTCCACTTATAATCATAGTGAAGATTTTCTATATTTATAGGTGTTGATTGTTCTTCCATTTCCATCACTTGTAACTTTGCTAATTTTTCATCTTGTGGATAAACAAAAGTTACTGCTGGATTATACCAATCCTTTGCTGAATGAAGGAAGAAATTATAGCTTCTCTTGTCAGTATTTACAACTAAGTTAGTTTTTATACTTGGGAAGAAAGGCTTTACTGCTACTATTTGTTGTTGTCCTTTGTTAGAACCTGTACTTCCAACATCTATAACCCATCTTGCTGTATCTCCTCCTGCAAGGTATATAACTTTTTCATCAGGATTCAAGTAAATAGTTGTTATAAATCCTGCTCTAGCATAAATTCTATACATATCATTTTCGTTATATACAAAAGTTGTTTTTATGTTTTCTTTAGCCTGTCTTAGTCCCTGCTGAATTATAGGCTCTTTGGAAGAAAAATCCTCATATTCAAGTTCTACAGCTCCATATGATGTGGCAGCTAGTAAAATAAATGTGCTTATTAAAAATTTTTTCATAAATCCTCCTTCAATTACATTTCTTGTGAGTAAGAAAAATCTGTTATAACTATTCCTAAAGAATTTACCATTAACATATCTTCAGTCTGAGGAGTTATATACTCAACTGTGAACATTCCAACCATTGGAACTGTAGAATATATATTTCCAGTATCAGTATAATTATTTTCTGTCCATCTTACTTGGTAAGTGTTCTCCTGCATTTTTAATATAGAAGTTATAGATACATCACGGCTTTCTTTTCTCTTCATTTTTTCTTCTACATTATCTTTAGTGATATACTCTAATAATTTTTGCTGAGTTACTTTATTTAAGAAGTAATATTGTTCCTGAATATCTCTTCCATATCTAACTTGGTCTAAAGGGATAGACCTTGTAGCGATTATATGTCTTCCTAAAGTAGCAAAAATATTTTTATCATTTGGAATATATTTAATTTTTCTAATGTCTCCTATATTTGAAATTACCCCTGAAGATTTTTCAACCTCAATTACATAAGGTACTTTTGTAATAGAAGTGGTTAAATAAATATTATGTCCAAGTATTATTAAAAGAAAAATTGAATTTATTATAAAAGCTAGTTGCCAGTTCCTCACGGACTTGGCTAGTTTAAAATACATATCCATTCCTGTGTGAGGAGTATTATTAAGTTCTTCTCCTCTTTTACCAAAGAGTTTTCCTTTAAAATTTCTTGTTAAGTCCATAATCTTTAACCTCTCTTTTTTCTTTTATAGTAGTGCTGAACCAGTAAATCCAAAGAAAGTCGGACCCCAAGACCCTGCTGCAAATATAATTGTAGCTCCAAAAACTATTTGTAACATTCTTTTAATTGCTGAAGGAGTTTCTCCAAAAGCTAGAGTTCCACCAGTACCTGCCAAAGCTAAAACTATAACTGTTCTAGCGACTGGACCTGTTAAAGATTTTAATAACTTATCGAGAGGTCCTTCCCAAGGCATATTAGTCGCACTTGCCATAACTCCTGTAGTTAAAATTAAAAAAACTGCGAGTAACAATAACTTATTTTTTTTCATAATAGATATCCTCCTTCATCAAAATAAAAAAATATTGAAAAAAAGTTATACATATTATATAATAAAATATGTAATACTTTATTAAGACAATTATACTACATAAACAACTAAAAAATCAATAGCTAAACATAAAAAATATTTTTAGTAAACTCTTAAAGTGAAAATAAAAAACAGTCCTTTTCTATCCTTCTAAAGAAGCTTAAAATCGCCGTCAGCGATTTTAAAAAATAGAAAAGGCACTGCTTACGCATTTCTCTTTCGAGAAATGACACAGTGTTTTTCAAAAAGCTATCGCTATTTTGAAAAATTAAGGAATTATTATATTTTTATAAAAAATATGTAGCACTTTTTAAGGAGGATTTTATGGCTGAATATAGATTGCATTATAAAAAAGGAAAAATCGGATATGCTAAAAATCACGCACTATATATCCTTCGTGAAAAAAATTATAAAACTAAGGAAGATTTAATATATAAAGAGAATGGAAATTTTGAAACTATTTCTTCTACTTATGATGATAATCTTGCTGTTAAATTTTGGGAAACTGCTGACTATTGTGAAAGAGTAAATTCTGTTGTTTATCGTGAACTTGAGATTATGATTCCTAATGAATTAAATAGTTCTCAAGCTATTGAAGCTATTCAAAACTTTGTAAAAAAAGAGATAGGTACAGACTATCCTTATTCTTTTGCTATTCACGAATCTTACCACAAAGAAACTAATGCTAAAAACCTTCATTGTCATCTTATGTTTTCTGAAAGAAAAATTGATGGAATTAATAGAGATATAGAGTTATTTTTTAAAAGGTCTAATCCTAAAAATGCTAAACTTGGAGGAGCTAAGAAAGATAGAAATTGGCAGAAAAAAAATAGACTTTTAGAACTTAGAAAGTCCTGGGAAATTGAAGCTAATTTAATTTTAGAAAAATATGGATTTGAAGAAAGAATAGACTGTAGAAGTCTTGAAGAAAGAAAAGCTGAAGCTATAAAAAATGGAGACTTTGAAAAGGCTGAACTTCTTGATAGAGAAGCTATAAATTTGTCCAAAAAAGTTGTAAGAAAATTAAAAAAAGTTGGATATATTCATCTTTCTACTGAAGAAAAATCTGAGGTTGATAAATATAATAAGGCTAAAGAAATTAAAGCTCAGAAAATAAGAGATTATGAAATTAGAAAAAATAAAATAGTTCCTAGCCAAAAAGAACTTATAAAAAGAATTGAAAACTTAGAGAAAAAAGATGAAGGAACATTAAAAAGACAGACCCTTAATATTATAAGTTGTGGAAAATTAAATAAGGAACTTTATAACTTAAGAGTTGTAGAAACTTCTCTTATAGCTTATCCAACAAATGAAACTCTTCTTAATAGAAAAAAGGAGCTTCAAACTTCTATTTTAGAAATAGCTCACGAACATACTTTAACTTCTAAATATAATAGAATTTTAGCTCAACTTCATAGAGATAAAAAAAGTGAAATTTCTCTTTATAAATCTCATTTAAAAGAACATTATGGTACTGAATTTGAAGTAAAATCAAAAGAAATCAAGAAAGAAAAAGATAAAAAAAATCAAGAATCAATTAGAACAAGATATGTAAATAAATCTCTTCACGAACTTAAATATAGATTATGTGAATTGGAACATCGTGATAATTCTCATCATTCTATACAAATTTTAAGTAAATATAGAATTGAAGGTATCGGTCAAAATCTTTTATTTTTAGATGAAAAAATCAAGGAATTAAAAGATAAAGAAAAAGAACTTGCTATTTATAATTTAACTGATGATATGACAAATAATAAAAAATTAGTTGATAATTTTATATTGCAAAAAGAAAAATTTGAAAAAGAAGCTGATTTGATTAATAAAGAGCTTAAAAAAAATCAGGATAAAACATCTAATCTTTTAGAAAAAATAGAGAATAATTTCAAGCTTGAAATAGAAGTTTTAAAATCATTAATTAATGAAAAAGAACCTAAGAATCCTGATATAAAAGCTGAGATTAAAAATCATATTCAAGTGATAGTTGACTATGAAAATTCTAAGAGATTATACAAATACTTCACAAAAAACAACCTTGATGAAAAACATAATAAAAGTATCTACATTTTACATAATAGATTAAATGCTACAGAACAAATGTATCAGGACAGTTTTAATAAACTTAAAGAGTTTAAATCTCCTGACATTCAAAGAGTTATTACTCCGTATAAAGAAAGTCTTTTAAATGAAAATTTAGCTTATGAAAAAAGAATTAAGACTTTATCCCAAGCTAGAGATAATTTAAAAGAATTATTAGAAAATAAAAAAGTTAATGGGAACTATACTGCAACTAAATTAATAGCACTTAATAAAATTACTAAAGGCGAGTATTCTAAAAACTATTTGGAGAAAGAAAAATTAAATAAAAATTTAGAAAGTTTAAATTTTGAATTGAAAAATAGTTCTTTATTAAGAAGACACAGTATCAATAAAAAAATCGCTGTTGTAAATTCTAGTTTAGATATATGCTTAACTAAAGAAAAAACTCTTTTAAGCAAATATGAAAATAAGCCTATTTTAAGAGATAAAGAAGTTTTAATAACTAAAAATTTAATGGAATCTTTAAAGTTTATTAATAAGGAGATTTTATCTTCTAAATCTAAGTTTAAGAAAAATGAAAATATCCTTTATAAACTTGATGAACTTGAAGATAAAAAGCCTATTAGGAATAAGAGCCTTGAAAAAGCTAATATTTTTCATAGTATAAAAGATGTAACTCATAATTTAAAAGAAATTTTAAAGAAAGGTGAAGAAACTCAAACTGCTTATAACAGTCTTGATTTAAACCTTGAGAAACAGAAGGAGGAACAATGGGAAATTTGATAAAAATATTTTTATTTCTGACCTTATTTAACATCAGTTTTTCTGAAGAAGAATTTTATGAAGAAAAACTTGATTATGAAGTTGAAGCTGAAGAAGAAGTTGTTACTGGTAAATCTTTATTTTTTGAAAATTCTAATTTAATTAGAATAGAAATGAGGAAAGATGGAGATAAAAAATTTGGAGAAAAAAAAGCAGAATATTCAAAAGAAACTGAAAAAACTAGAAATAAAGAAACAGATTCTTTTGAAGAAAGAAAAAATAACGACTTGGAAAAAGCTCAAAACTCAGAGGAAAATTAGAGAAAAAAAACTTTTAATGCTTGGTATTATTTTTGAAATCACAAATACCATTTTATATGATGAAAATATTCTTTTAGGTCATCTATTTAATTTTAAAAATCTTAATATAATTGAAATTGATTTATTAAAAAAAAATGGAGAGAAAACTTTTGAAGACTTAAAAAATCACGATAGAAAAATGGTTCTTAACTTATCCACTGAAGAAAAAAAGGCAAGAAACCATAAATTAATATCTGTTGGAGCTTTATTTGAAATTACAAATACTATGAATTTTAATCTTGGTCTTCTCATTGGATTTGTAGATTCTCTTCATTCTAAAAACAGTTATTATCTAACTCAATGTGAGTTAGATGGAAAACTATATTTTTTAAAAAAAGGAGCATTCCTGTATAATAAAAAAATAGTAACAAAAAAAGATACCTCAATGTAAAATTAAAGTAGCTTAAAACTTTAAAAATATCTACAAGGAGGTATCCAAATGAATTGTAACCAAAATTTTAAAATTAGTCAAGTAACAGAAGAAACTTTAGTACTCGGAATTGATGTAGGTAGTGTTACACATTATGTAAGAGCTTTTAATTGGAGAGGTTTAGAACTTTCCAAAGTATTCAAATTTAAAAATTCTTTTGAAGGATTTCAGAATTTTGTTTTATGGGTTAATGATCTATGCTGTAAAAATAATAAAAGTAAAATAATCGCAGGATTAGAACCTACAGGACATTACTGGTTTTCTTTAGGCGAATGTTTAAAAGAGAATAATATAACTATTGCAATAGTTAATCCTTATCATGTTAAACAGAGTAAGGAACTAGATGATAATATACAAACTAAAAATGATTCAAAAGATCCTAAAGTAATTGCTAAATTAGTAATTGATGGGAGGTATAGTTTTCCATATATCCCTGAAGGAGTTTATGGAGAATTAAGAACAGCTGATAAATTAAAAGACGACATAACAAAACAAATAATTTCAATTAAAAATAAGATTCATAGATGGCTAAGTATATATTTTCCTGAATATGAAAAAATATATTCTTCGATAGATACGAAAAGCGGTTTCTTGATTTTAAAAGAAACTCCTTTACCAAAAGATATTGCAGAATTAGGCTGTGAAGGAATAGTTAAGCGTTGGAAACAAGCCAAACTTAGAGCAGTTTGTTTGGATAAAGCGAAAAAATTGGAAGAAGCTGCTAAAAAAAGTATTGGATGTAAAAATATAACTTCATCAGCTAGAATTGAAATAAAACTTTTAATTGAAGATTATGAATATAAGAAAAAACAACTGGAATTAATAACAGAAGAATTAAATACATTATGTGAAGAAATTCCAGAGATAAAAGAAATCGCAGAAATAAAAGGAATTGGAATGGCAACAGCCGTATCTTTTGTCGCTGAAGTAGGAGATGTAAGACGTTTTAAATCTGCTAAACAAGTACAAAAATATGCGGGATTAGCCCTTAAAGAAAATAGTTCAGGAAAACATAAAGGTTTAACTAGAATAAGTAAAAGAGGCAGAAAAAAATTAAGAACTATTTTGTTTAGAACAGCTATTCCATTAATCGGTTTAAATGAAAAATTTTCATCAATATATAATTACTATGTAGAACGTAAAGATAATCCACTAAAGAAAAAACAAGCATTAATAGCTATTTGTTGTAAAATGATTAGGATATTTTTCACAATCTTATCAAAAGGGATTAAATATGATGAAACTAAAATGATACAGGATATAAGAAGATCTGTAGCAGCTTAAATAAGCTAAAAATATTAAATTTAAGGTAAACGTCCATTTAAAAAATGCTTAGATTTAAAATAAATATAAAAAACAAATAAGAGCAGAAGTCAATATTTTTTCCATTAGAGTAAAAACTCAGCAAAGGAGCAAAAAGACACTCAAATTATGGAGATGCAGAACGAAGGAATTTAGGTTAAAGAGCCTGATAGATATAGGAGGTTTGTATCCATAAAAAACTTTGAGGAAATGTGCCTTTATAGAAAAATAAAAAGACGTTTCATTTTGTTATGCAAAAATTTAAAATAAAAGGCAACAATCTTCATAATTAAGCGATTATTTGTAAAAAATAAAAAAATTTAAGTGTTATAAACATTGAGTTTATCTTAATAAAAAAATTGACAAATAAGGAGGAAACAAATATGGAAGGAAAAAAATATGAAGAGTTTTATTCTGATGGAACACTTAAAGAAAGCTGTCCTCTTAATAAATGGGGAGAATTAGATGGTTGGTGTATTAAATATAATCCTGATGGAACAGAATCTGAAAAAGTTTTTTATGATAATGGAATTTTAATGGGAAATCCTTTTACTGGAAAATCCCCTGAAGAAATAGTTGATATGCTTGGAGGAACTATTGAAGAAGATTTTATAAATGAACCAGGAGAAGAAGAATATATAGTTACTCCTAAATTTGCTTCTACTCTATTGAATGGAGATGAGTTCTATGGCAGAAAAAAATAATAATATTCCTGAAAAGAAAAATAAATTTGCAGAAACTAGAGAAAATTTTGTTAATGCTGTAATAGAAAGTCTTGAAAAAGGTAAAATTCCCTGGCAAAAAACTTGGGACGCAGATTGTGGAAACAATCTTCTATATAATCCTATTACAGGTACGAGATATAAAGGTATTAATAACATAATGCTTATATACTCTTCTTATGCTAAAGGATATGAGGATAACAGATGGGTTACATTTAATCAAGCTAAAGAAAATGGTTGGTCTGTAAAAAAAGGAGAAAAAGGAACTCCTATAGAAATTTTTAAATTTTATGATAAATCCACTAAAAAAGATTTAGATATGACAATGTATAATTCTTTAAGTCCTGCTGAAAAAGTAGAGTATTTTACTAAAAATGTTTATATCGTTGCTAAAAATTATACTGTTTTCAATGCCCAACAAATTGAAGGGATTCCATCTATTGAAAAAAAGGAAGTAAAAGATATAGATTATAATAAGATTGATAAAATTATACAAAATTGTGGAGTTCCTATTACCCACAAGGGAAGTTCAGCTTTTTATTCTCCAAGTACAGACCGAATCTTTTTACCTGAAAGAGAAGCCTTTCATTCTGAAAATGATTACTATGCTACTGCTTTACACGAAATTGCACATAGTACTGGACACCCTAGTAGACTAAATAGAGACCTTTCAGGAAAATTTGGTTCTAAAAGTTATGCTGTTGAAGAACTTAAAGCAGAATTTGCAAGTGTTTTCATTGGACAAGAAAAAGGATTAAATTATAATTTTGAAAATAATATAGCTTATATTCAAAGTTGGGCTGAAGTAATAAAAAATAATCACGAAGTTTTATTTAATGCCATCAAAGAAGCTTCTAAAATAACTGAAATGGTTCTTGGATATGAAAAAGGTAAAGTGTTATCTAAAGAATTAACTAAGGGGAAAAATAAAGAGAATGAAGTGGAAATTTAATAGTATCAATGTTTTTTTAAAAAAATCCTTAATTCTTTTTATTGTAAAAATCTGTAATTTTTTATATAATAAAGTAAATACCTACATTTTTTGTAACTCTTTATTCAAGGAGGGGAATGAAAATTGAGCCAAAAAGGACAAGAAGTTAAAAAAATAACTAAGTCTGATTTAAAAAAAATTAGACAATACTTATTAGAAAAGAAAAATATTCACTTGTTGACCTTTATAAATGTTGGGATTAATACAGCATTGAAAATTACAGAACTAAGCAAAATGAGACTTGAAGATATAAAATCTGATTGGAGTATAGATATTCTTAATAATAGAAATCAAAAAAAACAAACTATAAAATTTAATCAGTTATGTATCGATTCTATCAAGCAGCTTAAAGCTTTTTACAAAGAAAAAGGATTTTCTGAAAACAAGGGATATTTATTTAAAAGTCTTTCTTTCCATAATATTAACCAAAAAATTGATAAACCTATCACAATAAATGGGATAAGTAGGCAATTTGTAAAGCTTAGGGAAATTTTAAATATTTCATATCCTATAGGAACACAATCTTTAAGTAAAACTTGGGGATATTATGTGTACAATGAAACAAAGGATATTTACTTAATTATGAGAGTTTTAAATAAAAATACACCTGAAGAAGCTTTAAAATATATTGGTTATTCTGATGAAGACGAGTTATTAGATTTTGATAGTTTTGAAATATAAAAAACATTTTTATATGTAACTAAATTTATTGAAAATAAAAAATTTTTTATTATATAATACATCATCTGTAAAATTAGATTATTTTTAGAGATATTTGTATGAATTTTAACGAAGGGGGTGATTTATATGAAATTGATGTTTGTCCCTAAGCAATCTAAGAATGTATTTTCTAAAATGTGCCATTGTCAATGTAGAAATCCGTTCTCAACTGCACCTGGAATGAAAATAATACATAGATCTTAATATTATATTTAATACTTAAAAGAAAGGTTGAATGAGTATATATCATTCTTCCTTTTTTATAAATACGGAGGAATGAATGTTTAATTGTGTTGTTTTTTCAAATAATAACAATTTTTATTTATTTGATGGAGTTAGCGGGAATATTTTATCTATTGATGAAGATAAAGTAGAAGGAATAAAAAATTTTTTTACATTAGAAAGTTCACAGAGAACTATGCTTAATACCAGTGTTATAGATTCAGAAATTAAACAAGCAATAGAAAATAATTTTATAAAACCTGTACCACAAAAAGAAGTTGTATATTGGTTTAACGAAGAAGAATACTTTAAAACACTGTTTGAAGAAATGTCTCATCTAATGATTGGAGTGACAGAAAATTGTAATATGCGTTGTAAATATTGCGTATATGGTGGACATTATCCTAATGAGCGAACACATAAAGAAGTTTCTATAAAAAAAGAGAAAATTATAAAAATTATAGATAGATTTTATGAATTATCAAAAAATAAACAAAAAGTTATTAATTTTTATGGTGGAGAACCTTTTTTGTGCTTTTCTGAAATTAAAGAAGCTACAAATTATTTAAAAAAATATAATGATAATGTTCAAATATATATTACAACAAACGGAACTTTATTAAGTGATGAAGTATGTAGATGGTTTTCTGAAAATTTAAATGTACATATTTATGTAAGTATAGCAGGAATTCCAAAATGGCATGATCAATTAAGAGTTTTTATTAATGGAAATCCTACATTTGAAACTATTCATAAAAATTTAATAAAATTAAAATCTTGTGATCCAGTTGCTTATGCTGAACGTGTACATTTTGTATTTAATATTTTTGATGAAAAGCAATTATTTGAACTTCAAGATTTTTGGAGTAACCATGAAATATTTAAAACTATAAAAATTTTACCTGAAATAACCTTTATTGATTGTGTTGATGATGATGGTATGATTAACGAAATGGGAGAAAAAATTTCTAAGAATTATAAAAATGAAGCTTCTCCTCTTAGTGAATATATAAGATTATTACAAATCGGAGAATTAGATAATTTAATAGTTAAACATTATGATAATAAATTTTTAGGAATTCATCGTAGGACATCTGATGAAACCCCAATTATATCAGGAGTTTGTCGTCCATTTGTAAAAAAACTTTTTGTTGATACAAAGGGGAATCTTCATTTGTGTGAAAATTTTTCTTATGGAAATAAATTTAAAAGTATTTTTAATGAATTTCCTATTTTAGAATTAAAAGAACTTCTTAATCTATATAAAAATTTTAAGCAAGATAATTGTTCAAAATGTTGGGCATCTAAGTTATGTTCACTTTGTTTTAGGGATTTAATTGATAGAGACGGAACAGTTAATTTAGCACGTTCTAAAAAAATTTGTATTAATGAAAAAGAATCTTTAAAGAAATTACTAAAAGAATATTGTACTGTACTTGAAAATTCACCAACTCTTCTTGATCATTTAGACGATTATATAATATATGTTTAATTGAATTTGGCAACTACTCAACTATCTAATAAAAAACAGAGAGTTAATTTGTATAGTTTCTCTTAAACGCTTATATTTATTTACATAATATTTTTTTATAATGCTAGTAACTATTTTTAGGTAGTTCTGATATTTTAAGATAATAAATATTTATTTTTTGAGATATCAATCATCTTTTCCAAAAAAATTAAAAGGATTAATTAATCCTTATGTAACTACTCAGCTATAAATAAAAATTGAAGACTCAAGTTCAAAAAAAATGGGCTTGGGTCTTTTTTTGTGTCAAA
>ERZ791610.201-NODE-201-length-50799-cov-15.566412_pt1 | contig 50799 bp, 39 predicted proteins | sample MGYA00510061_ERZ791610 | MGnify/ENA primary metagenome ERZ791610 (study PRJEB30046, sample SAMN00791922) | human gut metagenome | study: EMG produced TPA metagenomics assembly of the A metagenome-wide association study of gut microbiota in type 2... | reverse complement strand
GCCTCAAAAATTAAGGCAAATCTTGAATTTCATAAAAGTTCAGACGACTTCATTAACATTTCCTTCAATGAGCAGTTTTTTTCTTCAACAAAAAGTATGTATTCTTTGGGGGCATTGTTTCCTCTTTGTTTTTACCAGAATTAAAATGCACGGAAACATGAAACAGATTGAAGTGGTGGCTGCCATTCTGCACCACAACGGACGTTACTTTGCCACTCAGCGAGGCTATGGCGAATTCGAAGGCTGGTGGGAATTTCCCGGCGGCAAAATAGAAAGCGGCGAAACACCGGAACAGGCGCTGCAACGCGAAATTCAGGAGGAATTGGGCGTGGACATCGTGGTGGGCGAAAAACTCTGTGTCACCGAACACGACTATCCGGCGTTTCACCTGACGATGCACTGCTACCTGTGTACACTCGCTGACGGACAAATCGAACTGCGCGAACACAAATCGGCTGTCTGGCTGAAACCGCAGGAACTTGACACTCCGAATTGGCTGCCGGCCGACCGCGAAGTGGTGGGCATACTGAGCCGAAGAGAGAAGACAAGAGTGGTTGACTTGTAGCCGTGTGACAACCTACCTGCCGTTTGTCAAAGCTGGATGGACTTTCAGGCCTGATTTTTGGGCATAAAAAAGCTGCGTGCAAGTTCTGAAAACTTGCAACGCAGCTCAAAGCCGTAGAACATTTAATCTACTCACATGTAGGAGTGAGCACCTGTAAGCTGAACGGCTTACTTTTGTTTCAAGATGGGGGCTGCCACCTTGTTAGTATTCAACATCGGAGCGCGACCGGGAGTGAAGAAAGGCATCGAGGTGGCGCTGGTGCGTGAACCGGGGATAGTTACAGAAGAAATCTTCTTGGGAGCCTGGTTCTCTTCGTTCATCACTGAAGCGGCAGTTTCGTAAGTATCAACCTTTACATCGCCCCATTCACTTTCAGAGTTCTTGGCAGCGGTAATTACCACGAACTTGGTTGAGGGATCGATTTGATAGTCGGTTTCAAACACTTGGCCGCCATAGAAGAACCAGTAACTCATCGGCATGGGAGGATCCTGACGTACTTCATTTTGATAACCTTCGGGATCTTTCTGATAGAGCGAATCGATGGCTACCATCTGACGCCAAACTGAAACCTGATCGTTGGGTTCGTACTTAATGAACTGGCTGGGCAACTGTTCGCCGAACCAATCGGCCTTAACGTACTTACCCAATGAAGTCTTCACTTCGGCCTTGCCCGGACCACCCATCTTTTTGGTAGTTACCATAATGGTGTCGCAGGGTGCATAAGTGTCTGCTTTATCCCATGACTGCACGAAGATGGCGTATTCGGTGTTGGGATCGAAACCGGTTTCCCAAGTATGAACAGTTACTGCAGAATCTGAATTGAGACCCCAAGACTTGATCATGTCGCCAAAGTTCTTGAAGCCCATCATCGGTCCAAACTGCTCGAACTGCTTTTTAAGATCTTCCTTTTTGCCGGCCAACACTGCATAGCCCTTTACGTCCTTGTTGGGAACGAATGAAGCACGGAAACCGAGGTAACCGATAGAGTCGACCTTCGTTTCAACCTTCGGGTCGCCAACGAGGGGCGGAGTCAAGGTGGTGAAGCCTGCTCTGCGCACAGAACAAGGAGTGCCAATTTCGTCGAAGCCGAGGGTTACAGCTACATATTCTGTACCTTTTTCGAAGGTTTCGGCAGCCAGTTCACCGTTAGTGAAATCTTGCCAATACATTTGCTGCGTTTTTTCGTCGACATAGCTTGCCATTACGTCATCGTTGGTCAAATGATTGGCAATCACCTTAGGCACAATCAAGAGTTTGAAAGCCCTACAAGCCGGAGTACGGAGTACCTCGAAGTGGAATTTTTCGTGGGTAATGTCCAACACTTTAATGTCGGCAGCTACCACTCCTTCAATTTTCTTGAACTGGATGCTGTCAATACGCTCTACCAAGAAACTTTTTTGGTTTTGCGCCTTGTCGAAGATGACCAAGCGGTCGGCACTTTCCTGTGCATACAGGCTACATCCCATCAGTGTTGACAGGAAGAAGGTAAAGATTTTCTTCATACTGAACTGAGTTAAGGTTGTTAATTATTTTGATTGAGTAAGTTACTTTACTGAGCGTAAAACGAACAGATTTGCCAGAGATGAAAGAGAGATGGATATTCAAGAGGATGCACAACCAACAGTCTTGAAGTTTCAATCAGTCAGACTTCGTTCCCTTGCAGTATCACCTGTGTTTTACGATTGGCAAAGTTATAGATATAATTCAAACAACAAAGCAATTTTAAAAAAAATCTTTTGAAATATCATACAAAATGTACATTTTTCTGTATTTTCTTGTATTTTTTCCATTTATACAATTTTTTTTGAGTGACTTACACGCTCTTTTTGTGAAAGATGAGCGACCTGAAAGCGGCAGAAAGCAGTTGACACCTGCAAAATGACATTTGACAGCAAACATCTATCGAACAGCTTGGGCTTATTTGCAACAAAAAAATGGGGCATAAGGAGTGAATTTCTGAGAGCAACCCTGAGCCAAAAGCTTACTTTTGAGCAAAAGTATATGGGGAGCTACATGGCCATTTGGGCTGTGCATGCGCATCAGGTTGTTGTGGCTTGATGAATTTGACAATGAAACGGCTCATTTTTTAATTCGTGCTATTTTCAACAAACTTCCTGTCTTTTCGCTTAAAAGCCTGGCTACTTCGGGCTCATGTTTCATAAAATGCGTAACTTTGTCTGCGCTAAGGCTACCCGACAAGAAAGTCAGCATGGATTTCCGGATTTTGAGCGGCTGTTTTTTTCATCTTGTTCCACTTATGTGTGGAGAGAGGTAAAAAATAGTCTGCTGCTTCGGAGGCATGATGCAAGTGCTTACATGCACCGGTGAAAAAAGAAAAGTGAGATTGACAGAGATACATGGTTGCTGTTGATTTTTTTTCGTGCCAAACATTTTCAATCGATGCAAGTTCTGTTGCTTTCGGTTTGCGAAATGTATTCCTTATATATAAGGTGTATTTCCGCCGTATATATATAAGGTGTATTTCCGCCGTTTCGAACCGCATGAATGGCAACCGCCACGCAGCACTTGCCTTAATCTTATTTTAGCAATAACACATGAAAGAATTTATAAAGACAGAAGTAAAGGCCGAAACTGCCGTTCTCGTGGGCTTGATTACCCGTACGCAGGACGAGCGCAAAACGGCCGAGTACCTCGATGAACTGGAATTTCTGGCCGAAACAGCCGGTGCTGTCACCGTGAAGCGGTTTACACAGCGACTCGATTCGCCCTCGTCGGTGACTTACGTGGGAAAAGGTAAACTCGAAGAAATTAAGTGCTACATCGAGGCTGAAGAAGAGGCTGAACGCGAAATCGGTATGGTTATTTTCGATGACGAACTCTCTGCCAAACAGTTGCGCAACATCGAAAAAGAACTGAAGGTGAAGATTCTTGACCGTACGAGTCTCATTCTCGACATCTTTGCCATGCGTGCCCAAACGGCTAATGCCAAGACACAGGTGGAGTTGGCGCAGTATCGCTACATGCTCCCCCGACTGCAGCGACTCTGGACCCACCTTGAACGTCAGGGTGGTGGCTCGGGTTCGGGCGGCGGAAAGGGTTCGGTGGGTCTGCGCGGACCGGGTGAAACCCAGCTCGAAATGGACCGCCGTATCATCTTGAACCGCATGGCACTGCTCAAACAGCGATTGGCCGACATCGACCGACAGAAAACAACGCAGCGCAAAAACCGCGGACGCATGATTCGTGTGGCACTGGTGGGTTACACCAACGTGGGTAAGTCAACGCTCATTAACCTCCTGGCCAAAACCGAAGTGTTTGCCGAAAACAAACTCTTCGCTACGCTCGATACAACCGTGCGTAAGGTTATCATCGACAACCTGCCCTTCCTCCTGGCCGATACGGTGGGCTTTATCCGTAAATTGCCTACCGACCTGGTTGACTCGTTCAAGAGTACACTCGACGAGGTGCGCGAAGCCGACTTGCTGGTGCACGTAGTCGACGTGTCGCACCCCGACTTCGAAGAACAGATTCAAGTGGTTGACCAAACGCTCAGCGATTTGGGCTGTGCCGACAAACCCCGACTCATGGTGTTCAACAAAATGGACGCTTACGAATGGACCGAAAAAGACCCCGACGACCTCACGCCCGCTACGCGCGAAAATGTGTCGCTCAATGAGTTGCAGCACACGTGGATGGCACGACTTGGCGACGATTGCATCTTTATTTCGGCCCGTGAACGCTTGAATATCGACAACCTCAAGGACCTTTTCTACAGCCGCGTAAAGCAGCTTCATGTGCAAAAGTATCCGTACAACGATTTCCTGTTCGAACATTACGAAGAAAACTAAATAAGGCTCACACATCAGCCTTTGTCTCATCAGCAGGCAAGTTGCGCAATTACAGCCGCAGCTTGCCTGCTTAATACACACATACGATGAAAGCATTAGTAAAAAAGCAATACTTACTTCCCTTCATCCTCATCACCTCACTCTTTTTTCTGTGGGGAGCAGCCCATGCCATTTTGGATGTGCTCAACAAGCATTTTCAGGACGTGATGCACATTTCGCGCACCCAATCGTCGCTGGTTCAGGTATTGTTCTATTTAGGCTATTTTGTCATGGCCATTCCCGCCGGTTTGCTCATCGACCGTCGCGGTTACCGAACCGGTGTGGTTGTCGGTTTGTTGCTCTACGGCATTGGTGCCCTGTTGTTTTGGCCCGGTGCACAAATCATGTCGTTCGGCTTTTTCCTGTTTTCGCTTTTTATCATAGCCTGCGGTTTGGTGTTTCTCGAAACAGCCGCCAACCCCTATGTTACCGAACTGGGCGACCACGACACCGCCCCCTCGCGTCTTAACTTGGCGCAGTCGTTTAATGGGCTCGGCTGCATCTTTGGTCCGCTGGCCGGCGGCATGCTTCTTTTTTCGGGCAATGGGCAGGACCGCATTGCCTTGCCATACGTGGTGATGGGCATAGCAGCCCTGCTGGTGGCCATCATATTCAACCGCGTGCGCTTGCCCGAAATACCGCACGGCGAATTTACCCGTTCGGCCAATGCCATACCCCACACCCGCCGTTCCTCGCTGTCGGCGCTGTTTCACAACCGCTATTTCCTATTCGGCCTTTTTGCCCTGTTTAGCTACGAAATAGCCGAAATATCCATCAACTCCTTCTTTATCAATTACGTCACCGACGAAGGCTGGATGTCGGCACGCGATGCCTCGGTAGCCCTGTCGTTTGGCGGATTGGGCCTCTTTATGTTAGGCCGCGTGTCGGGCAGTTTCGTGATGCAGCACATCGCTGGCGAAACCGTGTTGCGCGTGTGTGCCGTCGGCACTTTTGTCACCACTTTCCTCGTGGTGCTCGATTTGGGCATGGTTTCGCTTTGCGCCCTGGTACTCATCTATGTGTTCGAAAGCATCATGTTTCCCACCATATTTGCCCTGTCGCTTCAAGGCTTGGGTCCGCTCACCAAGCGTGCTTCGTCGCTGCTCATGATGACCCCCATCGGGGGTGCCATCGGTCCCTTTCTCATGGGCGCAGTGGCCGACTCTGCCAGTATGTCGGTAGCATTTATCGTTCCTTTGGTGGGTTTTGCCAACGTGGCTGCCTATGCTTTTTCGACGAAGTGCAATCCTCACGCTTAGCAAACCATTTCCGGTTTTTCTGAAGTAGGAATGGCAGGTGCTGAACCGCCAAAAACTTCACCAAAACTTAACATGATTAGCAAATATTGCAACGGCCTTTCCAACCCGTAAAGTACAAGTTATTTTGTGCTTTCATGGTTGAAAAGGCCGTTTAAATGTTCTTTTTTTCGTATTTTAATTCGGTTTTTTTACTTTTATTTGGTACTATCATGATAAAAGCCGTACATTTGCTCACAGAATTGCAACACATTACGAGGCTGTAACAACCTCAGCGTGGCGCAGATTTCACACGTAAAAAGAATGAAAGCCCGCGTTGGAGCGTTGTATCAAACCTCTCACTCACTAATCACTCAATCATTAAAACCTATCACACAATGAAGAAGATTCTTTTGACTCTTTTGGTTGCAGTATGTTCACTTACTGCCAGCGCACAGGTTTATCTCGGTGGCGAAGTTGGTTTCTGGCGCAACAGCGACGACAACCACACGCAATTCAGCATTCAGCCCGAAATTGGTTATAACCTTTCAAACAAATGGGCTCTCGGTATCGGTATCGGCTTTACGCACGACTACGTAGGTAAAGGCGAAGATTGGGACGGCGAAACTTTGGCTAAGGCTAAGGTGAACACTTTCTCAGTTGACCCCTACGCACGTTGGAGCTATGCAAAGTTCGGCCCCGTTCGTCTTTTCCTCGACATGGGCTTCGGTGTAGCAGCCAGCAAGTACAAAGGTGAAGTTGCTGGTCACGAAGTAGACAGCGACGCTTTGGTAGCATGGCGTATTGGTGTAGCTCCCGGTATTGCAGTAAACCTCTGCAAGAACCTCGACTTCATCGCTCACTGCGGTTTCCTCGGTTATCGTGAATCTGACGGTGTTAACAGTGCATACGGTGAAACCGGCTTTGGCTTTGAACTCAGCGGTAACGACCTCAGCTTCGGTGTAGTTTACAACTTCTAAAAAACTATCACACAGCCTCTTTCGTATTTACCCATTTTAATGTTGCAATACAGCAGCGGCATCCAACGCACTTTTCGTGCAGTGGATGCCGCTTTTTTTGTTTGTCTGATGGGGCGCAGGGGGTTGCAGGGGCAGTAGGTTGTGGTTGAACCATACATACAAAATTGCCGGGCATGCGATGTGAAATTGATAATCAATTCACCGACACATGCCCGGCAAAAAAAATACTATTCATTGTCTAAGAAGCGTTTGCTCAGCGGAGCAAACTCCTCGATGCGGCGGTCGCGCAGGAAGGGCCACCAGCGGCGTACGTTTTCGGAACGCTTCATGTCGATGTCGACCACGGTGTTCACTTCCTCGTCCTTGGGCGCACGGTAAAGCAGTTCGCCCTGCGGACCGGCTACAAAGGTTGAACCCCAAAAACTGATGCCGCGCGTCTGGCCCGACGGGTCGGGCTCGTGTCCGGTGCGGTTAACAGCTACCACCGGCAAACCATTGGCCACAGCGTGTCCGCGCTGCACAGTAGTCCATGCTTCGCGCTGGCGTTCCTGCTCCTCGGGCGTATCGCTGCTTTCGTAGCCGATGGCCGTGGGGTAAATCAGGAGTTCTGCACCGCGCAGTGCCATGAGGCGTGCTCCTTCGGGATACCATTGGTCCCAGCACACTTGCACGCCCAGACGGCCAACCGAGGTGTCAATGGGTTGGAAGCCCATATCGCCGGGCGTGAAATAGAACTTTTCGTAGTAAGCCGGGTCGTCGGGGATGTGCATTTTGCGGTATTTTCCGGCAATGGTTCCGTCAGCTTCGAACACTACTGCCGTGTTGTGATACAAACCGGCTGCGCGACGTTCGAAAAGCGAAGTAACCAGCACGATGTGGTGCTTGCGTGCCAGTTCACCGTAAAAGTCGGTTGAAGGGCCGGGAATGGGTTCTGCCAAATCAAACAGCTCCGTGTTTTCCGTTTGGCAAAAGTACAGCGAGTTGTGCAGTTCCTGCAAAATAACCAGCTGTGCACCCTGTTGGGCCACGTCGGCAATGTTGCGTGCCAGTTTCTGTTTGTTGGCTTCGACGTCGGCCGAGCAACTTTGCTGTACCAGACCGACGCGCAATATGCGTGAAGAAGTAGACATACGTTAGAATATAGAAAGTAGAGGTTTTCAAATAAATAGATAGCATCAAGCAGCGCGGAGAAGCGCAGTTCCGCACCGATAGACCACCGCGGTTTAGGGCGTTACTTTTCGGGAAACACACCTTCGGGATATTGCATGGTGGCGCAGTGGAGCGAACCATGCTGGTAAATCAGCGCGCGGCAGTCGACACCTACAATTTCACGACCGGGGAAAGCCTTGGCCAAAGCCCGGGCTGCTGCTTCATCGTTGGCAGGTTGTGCGTAGGTGGGGTAAAGCACTGCCTGGTTCATCACCAGGTAGTTGGCGTAAGTGGCCGGCAGGCGTTCGCCCTCGCTGTCGTAAATGGCATCGGCCATGGGCAGCGCAATGAGTTGGTAAGGTTCGCCTTTGCGCGTGCGGAAACCTTTGAGCTGTTCCTCCATGGCGTGCAAAGCTTCGTAGTGTTCATCGGCAGTATCAGTGCAGCGAACATATACAATCGTGTTGTTCGGGCAAAGGCGTGCCAAAGTGTCGATGTGCGAGTCCGTGTCGTCGCCCGCCAAATAGCCATGGTCGAGCCAAAGGAAATGGTCGACGCCCAAACGCTCGGTAAGCAAGGTTTCGATGTGGGCCTTGTCGAGCTGCGCATTGCGGTTCGGGTTCAGCAAGCATTCCGAAGTGGTGAGCAAGGTGCCTTCGCCGTCCGTTTCGATGCTGCCACCTTCGAGTTCGAAGTCGAGGCAGTCTACATATTTACCCTGCAAAAGGTCGCACAGCCGACCGTTGATTTGGTTGTCGAGCGCTGCATCGAATTTGCCGCCCCAACCGTTGAAGCGGAAGTCGAGCAATTCGTTGCCCGTGTTCGAAACCACGGTAAGGAAAGCATGATCGCGCGCCCAAGTATCGTTGGTGGCACACTCCTTATATATAATATGATCTGTAGCCCGTTTCGGCAGTTGCTCGTTGAGCAAGGCACGCACCGCCTCGACCTCGGGGGTAACGATGAGCAGCGGTTGGCGGCAGGCAATTTGGTAAGCCAGTCGCACGTAGCACGCCGTGACCTCTTCGAGCATGTAAGCCCAGTCGGTTTGCGCATGAGGCCATGTCAGCTGAATGCCGCTTTGCTTGTACCATTCGGGAGCCAGCGTGCGGTAGGCCACAGCAGTAATATCCTCAAATCCGCTTTGTGCCGTAAAAATATTTTTGCCAAAGTCGTTTTGTGTAGCGGCAGGAGGAAGTGAAAATAAAGCCATAGTAAAATCAGTGTGTATTGCAAAGAAAACCTTGGTTGCACTGTGTAGATACAAGTTTTGCCAAGGTTTTCCTTATGTTTATCAAATAGAAGTCGTCTGAACTTTTATGAAATTCAATATTTGCCTTAATTTTTGAGGCGTTTTTGGGCCTTGAAGATGAAAAGCCTTCGGTTTTTGGCAACTGTGAGCCCTATTTCAGCCATTTTTTGCCATTTACAATGTAAATACCCTGCGGAAGTTGCTGTAAATCGTTGGCCGAAGCCTTTTTCAGTACGCAAATGCCCGAGGACGTATATACATCGAAACTATCGGCCTTGCCTGGTATGGCAACGGTGTCGATGCCCGATATAGCATGCTTAATGTGCAGTTCGTTGGTGTTGAGCACCTGGCAGTCGTTGCGGTCATCGGCGTTATAGTTCGACACGAAGGCCACAATCTTCATGTTGTCCATGTTCCATGTTGCCGGAATCTCCACCTTGAAGTCGGCCGCATATCCCTTGCTCAAATCAACCGGCATTCCCCAGGTAGGCGTCAGGCAGCGGCGTGCCACGTGACGCTGCGTAAAATTGCCCGTAGCTCCTGCTTGTGTTTTGGTGAAAATATGGTCTTCGGACAGCCATACATTCAGCACCGGATTCTTCAAAAAGTCAGTAGGCAGCAATTCCTTTCCTTCCACATGAATGCGCACTTCGCGTGAATTGGCTTCTCCCTCGGCCGTAATGTTTACCGACGTGAGTGCCGGCATGTCCAAAGCCTCGGGCATTACCGTCAGTACATTTTTGCCATCGGCTGAAATAACGGGCACATGGTCTTTGTAAATCTCGGGGAATCTGCTCGCAAATTCCTTACGGTCGAACATCATGGCCGGCGCGTAAAGGCCGTGTGTCGGAGTGTAGAACCATTCGTACGCCACACTTTCATCAACCGTGAAGTCGTCGGTGTAAAATCCCGCATGATGCGAAAGTTCCACAACCTCTTTTTTACCATCAAGAATTTTTGAAATTTCTTTGTGTGCCGATGGACATCCCGAACATTTTTCGGTAGAGAAAACCTCGAGCAAGGCCTTGCGCTTTACAATGCTGTCGCACACCATGGTTTGCTTTACGGGCGTTGCATTGTCCTTTTCGTAGGCATCGGCTTCTCCATTGATTTGGCTGATTTGCAGTTGCACATCGTAGATGCCGGTTTGGTCAAGAATCAGGTTCTGCATCATGAAAGCCCCTGTGGTGCGAGGACGTACATTCAGTCCGCTCACCGTATGCGTGGTAAATTCCTTACCGTTTACCAGGTAAGTAAACTTCAGGCTGTTAACCGTCGTAGCACCCAGGTTGTTGAACGTACCGCTGTAAATGATGTTTTTTCCCGGCAAGGTGTAGTTCGGCATTTTGGTGTTGAGAATCTGCACGTTATGCTGCGGCAAATTATCGCCCGTTACCACAGCCTGCAAGGCCGCTCTGAGCGTAGGTTCACCCTCGTACTTTTCCCAACCGAAAGCCTTGTCGCACTTCACCCATTCTTCGTTCTCGACAAGCATGTTGGTGTAAGCCAGAAACTTTTGTCCGCTCACCTCGTAACCGATGTACAGTGCCTGTCCGTCGATGACGAAAGGAGTGTTGAGTGTGATTGTGTTCCAGCTACGCGTCCACGAAGTTTGCTCCTGTTCGTAAAGTGGCTTTCCGTTCAAATCGTTCGTGATAAAGACGCGCAAGGTATCTTTATCGTCGACCGAGGCCGTGTTTAAGCCTACTTTGATTGCCGAAATGGTGCAACCTTTGTATGCCGTCATGAAGTCGGCCGGATAATACAGAGCCGAACCTGCCTTATCTGTATTTTTGCTTATCTGCAGCAGCTGCGTAATGCTGTTTCTGCCGTTGCCCAACGTAAGTTCGCTTTCAGCCTGTGTCGTAATGGGAAACAGCAAACCGGCTATCACACACAGCATAGCCAGTTTTTTGGAGTGAGTAAACAAGGTATTCATAATCAGTAGAAAGGTTTATAAGCAGGTGTTTGCTGTGCTGCAAGCATGGAACACTTGCCGGAAAGGTTATCTGATTTATGGGCAGTCTGTTTATTTTCCGCTGCGAACCTGGCCGAGCAGTCGCTGCAGTCGCTGCAAAGTTTTGGGTTTTTCAGCCGAAACGTCTTTTTCCTCATAGTCCGAGCGCGACAAGTCGAAGAGCTGCGGAGTTGAGCGGTAACCCGTTTCGATGGCCGGTCCCCAGGTAATTATAGGGCTGCCGTCTGAAGGCGAAATGTATTTGTAATGTTGCGTGCGCAGCGTGAGGCTGCGGTTCGACGTCATGCTCACGGCATAGTCGCGCGGTTGCGTGTCGCGTCCGGTCCAGGTTGAAAGGTGCTCCTGGCTGTCGGCAATCGTCGAAGCCGAGGCCGGCAAACCCGCCGCCGTAGCCAGCGTGGCAGGCACGTCAATCAGCGACGACAAAGCATCGCTCACCTTACCCTTTGCCGCCCCTTCTGGCCAATAGACAATGAAAGGAACTCGCGAACCACCTTCGAAAGCTCCGTATTTACCTCCGCGCAACGGTCCGGCCGGGTTGTGTCCGCCTGCCAGTTCGCGTGCCTGATCGGCATATCCGTCGTCGAGCACCGGTCCGTTGTCGCTCGTAATGATGAGCATGGTGTTGCGGTCGAGTCCGCGTGCCCGCAGTGCCTCTGTCAGTTGTTTTACCGTCCAGTCGAACTGCAAGATAGCCTCGCCGCGCAATCCCATGGCACTTTTTCCTCTGAAACGTTCGTGCGGCATACGCGGCACATGCACATCGTTCGTACAAAGATACATAAAGAAAGGACTGCGACGGTGCGAGTCGATAAAGCGCACTGCGTGCGACAGGATGCTGTCGGCAATATCCTCGTCGCGCCAAAGTGCCCGTCCGCCGCCCTTCATATATCCGATGCGCGAAATACCGTTCACGATGCTTTGGTTGTGACCGTGCGACGGGTGCAGTTTTGTCAGCAGTTCCGGGTTTGCTTTACCGGTAGGTTCGCCCTCGAAGTTCTTGATATAGCTCACGCTGATGGGAGCCTTCGGGTCGTAGTCTGCCACCCGTCCGTTCTCGATATATACACACGGCACACGATCAGCCGTAGCCGCCATGATGTAATGGTAATCGAAACCCAAGTTTGCCGGCGTAATATCCAGTTCGCCGTTCCAGTTTTGTTTACCCGTCTGGCTACCCAGTCCCAGGTGCCATTTGCCGATAGCCGCTGTGGCATATCCGGCACGGTGCATCAGGTTTGCCACCGTGTTCTGTTCTGGCTGTATGATGGTTCCGGCATCGCCCGCAGCCACGTTGGTGCCTCGGCGGCGGAAGGGGTATTCACCCGTCAGCATGCCGTAGCGCGACGGAGTAGAAGTTGAAGCACAAGCGTGCATATTTGTCAGCTGCACACCATTGGCAGCCAAACTGTCGATTGCCGGTGTAGCCACACGTTGCGCCCCGTAGCACGAAAGGTCGCCGAAGCCCAGGTCGTCGGCCACCAGCAGAATAATGTTCGGTTTTGAGTTTTGGGCAGCCGCGCACAAAGGCAAAGCTGCCATTAAGGATAATAAGGTAGATTGCTTCATAATGGACATTTGGGTAGGGACGCATCAAACACAATTCGCCCCCGACTTTGATTGTTTGCAGTAAGGAGCGCGCGACACACGAGCTGCAAGCGCAAATAAAGAACACTCCTTGAAAGCATCCACTTTTGCAGACGTCTGAACAAAAGTACAAATAATGTATTAACTACGTAGCGAAATGCACAAAAATCAGCTATTTATTTTTGTTCTTCATTCAGATTGCTGTAACTTTGCCCATGATGAGGGCCGAATGCAAGCATTGCGTTTACCGAACGGCCCCTTGCTAAACTCTTTTACGCATTATGAGTACACTTGAAACAATCTTTGCAGGAAAACTGCTGAATGTAAAAGCCATTAAGTTGCAACCCGAAGCACCCTTCACTTGGGCCAGCGGTTGGAAGTCACCTTTTTATTGCGACAACCGCAAAACACTCGCTTTCCCCGCACTGCGCAGTTTCGTGAAATTGGAACTGAGCCGCCTTGTGGCAGAAAAATATCCCGAAGCACAGGCCATTGCCGGTGTGGCTACCGGAGCCATTGCCCAGGGTGCCTTGGTAGCCGATGCCCTGAGCCTTCCCTTTGCTTACGTGCGTTCGAAACCCAAAGATCACGGCATGACCAACCTCATCGAGGGCGATTTGCAGCCGGGCATGAAGGTGGTGGTAGTTGAAGATCTTATTTCAACCGGTGGCAGCAGCCTTAAAGCCGTTGAGGCTCTCCGCGCCCACGGTTGCGAAGTAATTGGTATGGTTGCCAGCTACACCTATGGTTTCCCCGTAGCCGAAGAAGCTTTTGCTAAGGCCGGTGTTGAACTCACCACGCTGACCAACTACAATGCAGTTGTAGAAGTAGCCCTGCAAACCGGCTACATCAAGCAGGAACACGTAAATATGTTGCACGAATGGCGTGCTAATCCCGGAGAATGGGGCAAGTAATTACAAGCAGAAGTGCAATCGCAAGGCTGGCAAATGCTTCGCCCTGCGATTGCATTTTTTTTGTAATCTTCATTCCGCTTTCATTACTCATACTTTTTCAAAACTAAACTCCTATATATTATATGTGTAAAAAACTTTTATCCCTTTGCATGCTCTTTGCCCTCAGCATGGCTGTTTGGGCCGAAGGTAAAGCCAAATACGTGTTCTACTTCATTGGCGACGGTATGGGCGTGAATCAGGTAAACGGCACCCAAACTTATCTGGCAGCACTCGAAGGCCGCATCGGTGTCACTCCGCTTTGCTTTACGCAGTTCCCCAATGCTGCCCTCGTCACCACCTATTCGGCCACGAACGGCGTAACCGACTCTGCTGCGGCCGGAACCGCACTGGCTACCGGAAACAAAACGCGCAATGGCGCCCTCGGTGTGTTGGCCGATAAGGAAACCGAGGTAACGAGCGTGGCCCAGTGGGCATCTCAGGCCGGAGCCGCAGTTGGCGTAAGCACCAGTGTGAGCGTTGACCACGCCACCCCTGCTGCATTCTATGCCCACCAGGGCGGTCGCGGCTCGTATTACGCCATAGGTCAGGACCTCGTGAAAGCTGGTTTCGACTTCTATGCCGGTTCTGATTTCATGCAACCCACCGGCAAAAAAAACGATTCTCCCTCGCTCTACGACGAATGTCGCCAGGCCGGCTACACCCTGGTGCGCGGCTACAAGCAGTTTCAGAAGCAGGCTGCCAAGACACAGAAAATGATTTTGCTTCAAACCGAGGAAGCCAGCAAAACCGACCGTGCCTCGTTGCCCTACGCCATTGACCGCAAAAAGTCAGACCTTACGTTGCAGCAAATTACCCGTGCCGGCATCAAGTTTCTTACGCAGCAGGCTAAAAACGGTTTCTTCCTCATGGTTGAGGGTGGAAAAATCGACTGGGCTTGCCACAGCAACGATGCTGCCACTGTTTTCCACGAAATAATCGACATGGATCAAGCCGTCAGAGTGGCCTACGAATTTTACGAACAGCACCCCGACGAAACGCTCATTGTCGTCACAGCCGACCACGAAACCGGCGGCATATCGTTGGGTTGCGGTCCTTATGAACTCCACACCGATGTATTGCGTTACCAGCGCATGAGTGCCGAAGCCTATGGCAAACACATCAAGGCACTGCACGAAAAACTCGGCAACAAGCTCACTTGGGAAAAGGTGCAGGCCGATTTGAAAGCAAACTGGGGTTTTGGCGAGAGTGTGAAACTCTCAGATGCCCAAACCGAACGCTTGCACGCTGCTTACGAAAATTTGATGAAAGGCAGTGCCGGCGATAAAAAGTCGCTTTACGCACATATCAATGCCCTGTCTGATACGGCCCGCGCCATCATGGCTGAATGTGCCCTCATTGGCTGGCAAAGCGGAGGTCACTCCAACGGCTATGTACCTGTGTTTGCCATTGGTGCAGGGGCTGAAGCTTTCCACGGACAAATGGACAACACACAAATTCCTCAAATCATTGCCCGTGCCGCTGGCTGGCAGGCACGATGAGTGAATTGCTGACGTAAATCCCCCAATGTTCCGAGTAAAAAGTAGGTGCAGTTCAAGAACACGCACTGATTAAACTCAGTGCTTTCCATACTTATAGTAGTCTCTTAAGAATATCTTTTTCTGTTGATATTCAGTAATTTTAGTCTATAAAATCCTTTGAAAAATCTGCAAGTTTCAGTACCTTTAGGTCAAGAAATTTGCAGATTTTATGATTAAAAAGACGGATAAGTAGCAAAAAGGTGTGGGGCTGCAGCATTGGGGTGAGGCAAAACGTTGCTGCTTCGTATGTTGCATCGTGTGGGTAATGACCATTACGAGTAAATGCCAATCGTAACTAAAGTTATCATTCGGAGGTTTTGAGGCCGCGACGTCCCTATTAAAACGAAACAGAACACGCTGAATGGAAAATACATTTCGCGGCTTCGGGTGCGCAGGGCGGATTTAACAAACAGATGAATAAAGGTAAAAATGAACGGGTTCGCCTTTCGCTTCATGGCAAGGCGGAATGGGCGGGTACGGAACCGATTGAGGCATTTTTCTGAAAACGCTGATTATCAGCAATTCCGAGCTTCTTAAAACTGGCTCGGAACTAATTTCAACAAGCTCGGAACTAATTTCAACAAGCTCGGAACTAATTCGGACAATCGTGGAGCAAATTTTGACGATAGCTCATCGCGTGGTTCAAACAACGACAGGCAGATGGAAAAACAGACTGATTATTTTTATATATTTTATGATTAAAAAGACGAAAAATTCAGCCGCTTTTCATTGGGTAGAGCTTATCAGCAAAACCGACGCTGCAAAGCCTTTAACGTGTCGATTAACAAGACTAAAGAACAAGGCTGACGAATGTGGCAAGAAAACTTGTCTATTCAATAAGTAGGTGTTCATCATTATTTTCACATTTGAATGGTGTGATTGTGTTATACAATGTAAAAGTAATTTTGAGCACCTATTTATTTAGCAAAAAAGCGAGAATTTTATGCCTTTTAGTTTCTCGTTTAAGTTAATACTTTCTTAATTATTGCCTATTAGCTGATTTTAGTTTAACTTTGCGGAGAAATTGAAAAAGAATAAATGAATAACGTACCTGACACATTTAAAAGAGATGAGGAGGAGATGCAGATTATTCCCCTCCTTAAACTATGCATCAACCAATTCCTTAGAAATTGGTATTGGTTCTTACTTTCCATAGTTATTTGCTTGGGTTTGGGATGGATTTACCGCCAAAGCCAACCGAGCGTGTTCAAACAACAATCGGTTATCCTCATCGAAGAGGCTTACTCCGACCCGCGTAGCCGCATGGTGAAAGGTAATATGTCGGGGCTGCTTGAACTGAACGGTATCAGCGTGGGCGATAACTTGATGAACGAAATTTTCATTCTTTCTTCAAAACGCTTGATGACGCGCGTTGTCGACAAACTCGACTTGGACGTTGACTACCTCATGCCCGTGAGCTTGCACAAGGTGGCTCTTTATAAGAATGAACGCCCCATCGAGGTGCTCTTCCATGATTCGCTGCCTAACGAAAATCCGATTCCCAAAAACATGATTGTGAGTCTGAAAATCAAAAAACTGGATCAGAACACGGTGGAAATTAAGGGTTTCAGAAACAAAAATGGCAAAAAAACGGACGAAAAAATCAAGGCTAACTTTGGCCAAACGGTGAAAACGCCTGCCGGACGATTGAGCGTGGTGCGTAGCAAAATGTTCAATAAGTGGGAGGACGAGGAAATCACCGTGAACCGTAACTCGGTAAGTGCTACGGCTGACGCGCTGAGAAAGCGTATGGATGTGGCGCAAATCGAAAAGGAGGCTTCGCTCATTGGTTTGACTTTCCAGGACATCAACCCGAAACGTGCGGTGGATGTGCTCAATACGCTGTATAATACGTATAAGGAAGACGTGGTGGAAAACAAGAACCATGTGGCTCTGAACACGGCACGCTTCATCGACGAACGTCTGAAACTGATTGGTACGGAACTCAGCGATGTGGAGAATAACTTGGCTTCGTTCAAAAAACATAACAGCGTACTTGACTTTGAAACTACAGCACAGTCGATAACGCAGGAAAGCAGCTTGGCACGCCAAAAAACGCTTGAGGCGGAAACGCAGCTGAACGTGGCGCAGTATCTTTACAACTATCTGGACAACCAGACGAACGACCGCGACTTGATTCCGGCGCTGAACCTGAAGGAAGCTTCGTTCAATAATACCATTGATAAATACAACCAGTTGCAAATGCAGCGCAACCAAATGGCCAACAACTCGAGCGATGACCATGCGGTGGTGCGCGAACTCGACAAGCAACTGCATCAGATGCGCCAAAGCATCAAGGCGTCGGTAGCGAACTACATCAGCACTTGCAAACTGCAACTGGACGATGCCAAGGCTGCCGAAAATATGCTGACCGGACGCTTGGCCGGTGCTCCCGAACAGGAGAAACTGGGTATCGACATCGTGCGCCAGCAAAAACTGAAAGAAACGCTTTACACTTACTTGCTTAACAAGCGTGAGGAAGTGGCGATGAAGCAGGCTATCAACGAGGCGAACGTGCGATTGGTGGAAGGACCTATGGGTAGCGACATTCCTATCAGTCCGCGCACCATGGTTATTTTACTAATCAGCCTGGTTATCGGTGTGATGATTCCTGCATTCATCATTTGGCTGCGCATTGCTATGGACGTGAGCGTTCGCGGACGTAAGGACATCGAGGATAACACCACGATTCCTTTGCTGGGCGAAATTCCTAACATCAAGGATTCTGACAGCAAAACGCTCATTACGGATTTGCCTTCGGACGATCCCATTGTGGAAGGTTTCCGCATCATGCGTTACAACTTGGGCTATATGCGCCACAACACGCAGGTAATGATTTGCACCTCGACAACTCCGGGTCAGGGTAAGAGTTTCATTTCGCGTAACGTAGCTTCGATTCTGGCCATGGCCGGCAAGAAGGTGCTGCTGATTGATGCCGACATCCGTAAGGGTACGTTGAGCCGCAACTTCGGACAGGCTTTCGGCTTGACTACATTCCTTTCGGACGAACATACGCAAATTGATGAGATTATCCAGAAGGATCACCTGACGAAGGGTGTTGACTTTATCCCTGCAGGCAACATTCCGCCTAACCCCTCGGAATTGCTGATGTCAAAGCGTTTCGAAGAAATGATTACGAAACTTCGCGTACGTTACGACCATATCATCATCGACTCTACCCCGCTCTTCTCGGTGGCCGATGCCAGCATTACCAGCCGTGTGGCTGACATCACGCTCTTCGTGATTCGCGCACAGGTACAGAACCGCAGCTTCCTGCCTGAACTGGAACGTATGTATCAGGATAATCGCTTCAAGCATTTGAGCATTGTGCTGAACGACGTGAACATGAAGAGTGGCGGTACCTATGGTCAGGGCTATGGTTATGGTTATGGCTACGGATATGGTTCGCACACCAAACAAAAGCGTTCGCTCAATGTGTTGCGCCGCTTAAGACGATAAAACAACCGGCTGTGCCTTACACGGCGCAATGCCAGACTTAAACAATGAAAACGCATCCTTGCCGCTTCGGACAGGGATGCGTTTTTTTGTACACCCCCAACTGCTGCTCAACAGGGGGGGGCATGGCTCCCCCGATAAAAACTTCAGCTTTGAATTTGTATTCCCAGTATTTTTTTACTAAGCCCTATTTTTCCACATCTACTTATTTTGAACACCTACCATGTAGGAAATACAAAGATTTTCTGCTAACTTTGTATGCACAATATCATTCAAATCATGACAATGAAGCATACCTACGAAATAATGGCTCCTGTCGGTTCGCGCGAGGCATTGGCCGCTGCGCTGAAAGCCGGAGCCGACTCAATTTACTTTGGCATTGAAGCGCTGAATATGCGCGCACATAGTGCCACGCACTTTACCATCGACGATTTGCACGACATTGCTGCGCGCTGCAACGAACAGGGCGTGAAATCGTATCTGACGGTAAACACTATTATTTACGACAACGATATCGAACTGATGCACCGCATTTGCGATGCTGCACATGAGGCCGGCATATCGGCTGTCATTGCCAGCGATGTGGCGGTGATGACTTACTGTAATAAAATTGGTCAGGAAGTTCACTTGTCGACGCAGCTCAACATTTCGAACACTGAGGCTCTGAAATTCTATGCCCAGTTTGCTGACGTCGTAGTGCTGGCACGCGAACTGAATCTGGACCAGGTGAGCGAAATTTACCGGGCCATCGAGGAGGAGCACATCGTCGGACCGATGGGCGAACCTGTACGCATCGAGATGTTCTGTCATGGTGCTCTGTGCATGGCTGTGAGCGGCAAATGTTACCTTTCGCTCGATAACCTGGGCCGTTCGGCTAACCGCGGTGAGTGTATGCAGGTGTGCCGCCGTAGTTACACCGTGCGCGACCGCGAAACGGGCGTGGAACTGGACGTTGACAATAAATACATCATGAGCCCGAAGGACCTTAAAACCATCGGATTCATTGACCGCATGATGAAGGCCGGCGTGCGTGTGTTCAAAATCGAAGGACGCGCTCGCAGCGCAGAATATGTCTACACTGTGGTGCAATGCTACAAAGAGGCTATTGCAGCGGTTGAAGAGGGTACATTCACACCCGAAAAGGTGGAGGATTGGAACAAGCGTCTGGCTACGGTGTTTAACCGCGGATTCTGGGACGGCTACTACCTGGGACAAAAAATGGGCGAATGGAGCGAGGTGTATGGTTCGAGTGCTACCGAGAAAAAACAATATGTGGGCAAGGGTATGAAATACTTTGCGAAACTCGGCGTTGGCGAATTTTACATCGAAGCCGGCGAATTTGCACCTGGCGATAAGCTGCTGATTACCGGACCTACGACCGGTGCACTTTATGTGGAAGCAACCGACATTCACGGGGATAACGGACCGGTGGACAAGGCCATGAAGGGTATGCGGGTGTCGATTCCGGTGCCCGAAAAGGTGCGTCCGTCCGACCGTCTGTACAAAATTGTGAAGCAGAAATAAACGGACGGTTCTGCCATTCTGACTTCTTTAAAAAAATACAATATTTGCTGTCTGGTAGCTGACAAAGCAGCACCGGACAATAAGCGGGTGTTCGATATCACTTTTAACTTAACCCGAAGTATGGAAGTATGTTTACATTGAACATTTGCTTACATTTCCTTTTATCTTTATCACGATGAAACTGCTTTTCGACTTTGGCGGAGTGCTGGTTGACCTTGACCGCGAACGGGTGGTCAATGCCTTTGCCGAATTAGGACTTGATATGCACAATTACCTCGGGGCCTACCGACAATCCGGGCCTTTTTCGTTGCTCGAACAGGGTAAAATCAGTATTCACGAGTTTTGTAACGAAATTCGTAACCTTACGGGACATACTGAACTTACGGACGAAAGCATCGTCAAGGCTTGGGAGGCCTTTCTGACCGGTGTGCCGGCCGAACGATTGGAAATGCTGCTGAAAATCAAACAGCATTACTCGGTGAACTTGCTCAGCAACACGAACGTCATTCATTGGCAACAGGCGTGCGACGACTTTTTCCATTACCACGACCGGGAGGTAAATGACTTTTTTGACCAGATTTTCCTGTCGTACGAATTGGGCGTCGAAAAACCAGAACCGCGCATTTACGAAGCCGTTATCGAGGGCTTGGGTGTGCCGGCAAACGAGATTTTATTTTTTGACGACAGCGAGGCAAACTGCGAAGCTGCCCGAAAATGTGGTATGCAAGCGTGTCTGGCTCCTGCTCACAGCGAATGGTTTAAATATTTCAACGAAGATGGCAAATTACTCCTTTCATAAATTTCATCATCATCCGCAGGGTAACCCGACCGAGGGTTACTGCGCTGCCATTGGCTTTTTCGACGGAGTGCACCGCGGACACTTGTATTTGATTGAACAGGTTAAAACCGAAGCTGAAAAACGCGGCCTTACGCCAATCGTTATCAGTTTCGAAGAACATCCGCGACTGACACTGACGCACACACAATACTGGCCCGAACTGCTGACCACCAACCACGAAAAACTGCAACTGCTCGAAGCTACAGGATTGGGCGGCTGTGTGATGTTGCACTTCAACCAGCAGATGTCGATGCTTTCGTCGCGCGAATTTATGGAACTCGTGTTGCGCGATGAACTGAACGTGAAGTGTCTGCTCGTGGGGTACGACCACCACTTTGGCTCTGACCTTTCGGCTGGATTTAAAGAATATGTGAAGTACGGACGAGAAACGGGTATCGAGGTGTTGCGCGAAAAACCTTTCGAAACGAATGATTTGCGCATCAGTTCGTCGGCTACGCGACGTTTCCTGACGGGCGGTAACGTGGAAATGGCGCGTGCCTGCCTGGGACGCGGCTATAAACTGGAAGGTACGATTGTTGAGGGATATCACAAGGGTACGCTGCTGGGATTTCCGACTGCGAACCTTAAACCTGAATGCCCTGAACAGCTGATTCCCGGACGTGGTGTATATGCCGTTAAAGCCTATATCGAAGGTTTCAGCTACAAGGCTATGCTGAACATCGGCTGGCGACCAACACTCGACAACGGACATGACCAAAGCATCGAGGCACACTTGCTCGACTACGAAGGTGGAGAACTTTACGGCAAACAGCTTTCTATCGTTTTTTACCGCCGCGTACGCGATGAACAGCGTTTCGAAAGCCTTGAGGCACTGCAAGCGCAGCTGACGGTTGATGCAGATACGGTGCGACAAATGCTGAACGAAACCCCATGAAGGCCTTAGGATTTTACCTTAGTTTCATTGCTACCTCAGGCATAGCAATGTGGCTGGCTAAAAATAATTTACTGATTGCTGCTGGAAGCGGACAGGAGGCTTCGCTGGTTAACATGGGGCTGTGGTTGCTGCTATGCGAGAGCGTACTGTGCATTGTTCTGTGGTTCGGCATTTTCCGATGGAAAAGAATGAAGGACTGTTGGTGGACGCGCAAACATTTAGCCTCAGCCAATAGCTCTGCCCATACGAAGGAGCACCATTCAATGCGTTTGCTGCGCCCGTTTCGCACCCTGCTGTTTGCCGTACTGGCCACTACTTTGGTGTCCTTCGGACTTTCACTGGTACTTGAACCGCTGCAATTATCGGACAACGGCGTCACAGCCTACTTCAATACGCTGCTACAGCAGCCTTGGAGTTTGCTGCTGCTCGTGATTGTCGGTCCGCTGTGCGAGGAACTTGTGTTTCGCGCCGGCATCCAGCAGTCGTTGCGCAACTCCGGGCTGCACCCGCTGCTTGCTGCTGTTGTCAGTGCATCGGCTTTTGCCTTGGTGCATGGCAACTTGGCGCAGGGCATTCCGGCTTTTACGGTAGGCATTCTGTTGGGCATTCTTTACAACCGCACGGGCAACCTGTGGCTCTGTCTGCCGGCTCACATGGCCAACAATTTATTAGCCGTCGGGCTGATGGCTATGGGCAGCCGTTTCGACTTGGCCGAACGCTGGCCGGTTTGGGCCGTTGTGGCATTGGGCGTTTTTCATATAGGACTTGGACTGCGCAATTTGCAGCGCACCTTGCGCCAACCTGTAGGCACATACGACGTGGCCGACAATGCCCGTTAAAAATCACGCTGAATAATATTACAATATGTTGATAGGTAATCTTGACTTGGGCGAACGCCCTGTGGTACTTGCTCCGATGGAGGACGTAACGGACATTGGCTTCCGACTGCTCTGTCGACGCTTGGGTGCCTCTATGGTCTACTCTGAATTTGTGGCGGCCGATGCGTTGGTTCGCATGGTAAACAAAAGTTTGGAAAAACTCACGGTTTGCGAGGCTGAACGTCCGGTAGCTATTCAAATCTATGGCAAAGACCCTATAGCCGTACGCGATGCGGCACAAATCGTTGTGGAACGAGCCCACCCCGATGTACTCGACATCAACTTTGGCTGCCCCGTTAAGCGCGTGGCTGGAAAGGGGGCGGGTGCCGGCCTGCTGCAGGATGTGCCGCGTATGCTTGAAATTACGAAAGCGGTGGTGGATGCAGTAGACGTGCCCGTCACGGCCAAAACCCGCTTGGGATGGGACGCACAGCACCAAATCATCGTGCCGCTTGCTGAACAGCTGCAGGACTGCGGCATACAAGCACTAACGATTCACGGACGTACCCGTGCACAAATGTACACGGGCGAAGCCGATTGGTCGCTCATTGGTGAAGTGAAGTGCAATCCGCGCATGCGCATACCCATTATTGGTAACGGTGACATCACTTCGGGCGAAGGTGCCAAACGTGCTTTCGACGAATTCGGAGTAGATGCTGTGATGGTGGGACGTGCCACCTTTGGCCGACCTTGGATTTTCAAGGAAATTCACGATGCTCTACACGCTGACGACCATCAGGTTGACCAGGTTGTTCCCTCTGAATTTGCCCCCATGAGTGCCGATTGGAAACTGGATGTGCTCAAGGAACAGGTGCGACAGAGCGTTGAACGCATTGATGAATATCGCGGTATTTTGCACATTCGCCGCCACTTGGCTGCTACCCCACTCTTCAAGGGGTTGCCCAACTTCCGCCAAACGCGCATCGCGATGTTGCGCGCTGAAACAGTAGACGAACTTTTCGAAATTATGGAAAGTACCCGACCGCTCATTCGCGAAGCTGAACATACTGAAAATACATTGGCTTGATGCAGCGCAATGTATTCCAATTTATTGAAAAGTTCAGACGACTTCATTAAAAAGGACACTTTGTTCCGACAAATCAAAAGCCCTCACTACAAACATTCATCGTGTTTGCAGTGAGGGCTTTTCTGGGCTCAGTAGTAAAAATGTGTGTGAGGGCAGTAACATTTTGGGGAGGCCAAACGTTGGTGCTTCGTACGTTTTGTGAATCGGCAAGAGATAAAATGTTATATACCGATTTCATTTTTTTTCGCGTGTGGAAAATGCGCGAGAAAGCCCATATATAAAGGGCTGAATGCCGATTTAGGGTGTGGAAAACTTTCGAGGTGCGATATTAGAAGGCCAAAAAAATTGGATTTCGGGGTGTTCGCGTTGTATCTTTGCATCAACCATATAAAGGCTGCACGACAGTATGGAGAAACTGTACGTCAGTCTAAACGGATGAAAAAACAGTATTCCTTATTTATTCATTCAGCGTTCTTTGACATTTTGATACAAAAGAAAGTAAGGCAGGTAGGCCTGTCAGAAACCCAGAATGCGTCGTTGAGTTTTACCACACGCTTTTGCGACTGAACCCTTTTCTGTTTTCAAGATCTACTTACGAAACTATGCTGTAGTCAATCTGTCTTGTGGCCCCTGCTTAGATTTCGGGCTGTTGGCGCAGATAGTTGATAAAGGCATCGGTGGTATAGGGCAAACCTTCAACCTTGATTTCCTGATTAGCAGGGAAAAGCGAGGGTTTGTAGCCATCACCACCCGAGGTGATAAATTCGTCGGTTACAATGATGTATTTGCCTTTGGGCTGCAACACCTGACGTTTACCCTTTCCGTTGCAATAAATCACGGCTTCAAGATTGCCGGCCTTGTTGCAAGTGGCAATGGCATTGCCTAATTGCAACCAACCATACACCTTGTTGTGCAAACCAAAGTCTACGAGTTCGAACAGCTGTTTGCCCGTAAGTTCATATACTTTCATTCGGTTGGCAAAGGGCAGAGCCTCGCCCACTTCAAGCACACTGACCGGTCCTTTCGTTAGTCCGGCGCGAATACTTCCGATGTGGCTCATACCGATAATTACCGCATCGTCCGGGAGTTTGGCATGCTGACGGTAAGTTTCGGCAAATGCTTTACATACCAACGTTCCCATCTCAGTTTGACGCCACTTTTTGTTTCGATTGTGCGGCAGGTCGTTTTTGGCCGTAGTCAGCACTTCGCCCAACGGTGTACCTCCCTTGGTGCGCGTGTTTTGCAGCAAAGAATCAATTTGCGCTTGCATACGCGCAGCACGCGGTTCAAGCACCTTCTTGGGTGTAACACGTATAAGATTCGGTTCAACATCGGTTACCACCATACGCTTGGCATCGACGGTGCAAAGCAGCATACTGATATAGTTACCATGGCTCTGTGCCTGCACAATAGGATACTGTGCAGCATTGATACGTCCACACACGGGTTGGTGTGAGTGAGCCGAAATGAATCCGTCCCAAATCGTAGCATTCAAGCGGCTCAGGTTTTCGCGGTCCTTGTCGTCCCACACGGGTTGTCCGTCCTCATTGGTGCGCGAACCGATGTGTGTGAGCAACAAGCGCAAGTGAGCATCGTCAATAAGCGTATGTTCGGGCAATTTCATCACACTGTCTAACACTGCCGGATAATTGCCATCGAAGGTCAGTCCGTTTACATTGCGTTTGCTCGTTTGCTGCGGAGTTGATGAAGTAATCAGTCCGGCAAAAGCCACGCGGAAGGTTTTTCCTCCCGGAAGTTTCACAGGCACCGAAGCTACAGGCTGGGCAAAATCAGGAATTTGTCCCGACGAAGTGCTGCGCATATTGGCACAGACATAAGTAAGGTCCCAATCCTTCGGCTTTTGGGGTGAATTGCTCCATTTATTGGTCAGCGAGCGTACGCCATCGTCGAATTCATGATTGCCCAACGCCGAAATGCGAATGCCTGCTTCATTAAAGAACACGGGCATGAGCTGACCTTGGGTTGCTTTGTAGAAATAGCTTCCACCAAAGGCATCACCTGCCGATACAGTTACGTTGTAGGGGTAAACCTGCTTCAGCGAATCGAGTGTCTGCAACACAGCCGGTGCACCCGGAATACCCTTGAAATCGTTGCGGACAAATGCTCCGTGAAAGTCGTTGATTGAAAACACAGCCACCTTTACCTCCTGGCCCACACAGGGTGCAGCCATCAAGGTGCTGGCTAATAATAAGGAAGGTATTTGAAGAAATTTCATATCAGAATTTGAGAGAAATTGTAGGGTAGAGGAAATGAATGCTGCCTTACGAGCGACTGATTTGCAAACCTTTGTCGGATATTTGCATATCGACAAAACGCGAATTGGCAGAAAGCGGATTTTCCGTGAGTTCCTGCTTGATGCGGCGTGCAGCTTCGGCATCCTTGGCTATCATGTACATAAAGCCTCCACCTCCGGCACCGGGCAGTTTGTAACCATAGCACAAATCGTCGATACGCTGGCAGAGTTTGTCGATAATCGGCGGATTTGTGCCGGCATCGAGTGCTTTGTTTTGTTCCCAAGTGGTGCGAACCAAACGGCCATAATATTCCAGATTATTGCGCTGCATGGCATCGAACATCGTCAATGCGTGCTCCTTCATGGAATGCAACAAATGCAGGTGACGTGTGTTGTTGAGGAACATTCCGCGCACAATTTCTGCCAATATATCTTTGGCCGTACGGGTAACACCGGTGTAGTAGAGCAAGTGGCAAGGACGCATGTCGGAGTCGGTAAAAATGTTGTTTGGCAACCAGCGCGCCATGGCATTCTGGTCGAACCCGGCTGAGGTCTGCAACAACTTTATGCCGGGCAACACGCCCCCGTACTGATCCTGCCAGCCACCACCCGTGGTGAGCAACTGTTCAAGCACAAGGGTACGCGAACAAATTTCGTTCTTGTCCCATCCCAATCCGCAGAAATCGCTGAGTGCTCCCAACACGGTAGCTGCCAGAATGCTGCTCGTACCTAATCCCGAACCGGCAGGAATAGCTGCCAGCAAAGTAATTTCGATACCGCAGCCAAAAGCCTCAAGCTGGCGGCGCAGCGACGTGTACGATTCAACGCCAAAACCGGGCAAAAAGCCGGCCAGGGTGAGTGCCGCCTTGGGAATGGAAAACGGCGAACCTACTTTGTTATATTGTTTCAGTTCGTCGTAGGTTTCGATGCGCTCCATGGCACCGAGGTCGATAGAACGGCAAATAATTACGGGTTCATTGCAAGGTTTGATATACACCTGCAACGGAGGCTGTCCGTTCAGTTCAATGGCCATGTTGACCACATTACCCCCGGTCGTAAGGCTGTAAGGCGGCGTGTCGGTCCATCCCCCTGCCACATCAATACGCACACTGCTTCGTCCCCACACAATTTGGTCAGAGTAAGTGGTGCAATGCGGCTGACAGCGTTGGCGCAGTGCATTCTGCATCAATCCCTCGCGCAGCAGGGCAAAAGCCTGTTGGTCGTGTCGGCGTGCTTCGTCGGAATCTGATTTTTTGAAAATTTCCGAGCGGAACATGGCATCGTGAATGCGCGTCATGAGTGCGCTGTCTGTCGGCAGCGAATCTGGAACGGGTAAATGGTTTTCGGCAAATTTTTCGGCCATGTCCTTCAGGTTCGTCTGATAGAACACACTGCGCTGCCAGTTTTTGGCAATGAGCGGCAGCGTCTCGGTTTGAAGCGCATGACGTTGGGCAAAGAGGCGGTGCAAATTGGCATGCACCGAAAGTTCATCGGCCGAAAAACGCGGCAACGAACGCCAGCATTCAGTCAATGCCGAATCGGGGTTGTCCGAAAGGAACCAATGGAGCAAATGCTCAAGCGTGTCGAGGTCGTGGCAAACGGGGAAAAGCGAGGCTGCCTGTAAATCGTCGGTCCGTCCTAAATCATCGAGGCTAATGCCGCGCTGCGACATCCACTGGCTGAAAGGTTTACCCAAATACAATGTATGGTCATCGGTCAAACTACCTCTGAAAGCATCCTCATAACCGTAGGGGCGGAGCGCAAAATCGCGTTCGTCGACGGGCACCATGTCGATGCAAACGTAGGGTGCAAGCGACACTTGCCAGTTATTCTGCGGAATGCCCGTCACAATGTTGTGATGCGAAGTTTTCCAACCCTTAGGGAGATAAGCATTTTCAATCCACACACACGACGTTTCGAGCGTAGGCCGATTAGCAATGCGTGCATTCTGCGTAAACACCGAACTCTGGGGTTTGATGCCTTTTTGTAAAATGTAGCGTTGGTCTTTCACCAGGTTCTGAATGGCTACGCTCGAGGTTATCATGTCCGTACCCGTGCCGTAATGGTAGAACTCGCCTCCCGGCAACGGCAGGATAACCACTTTCAGGTCAGCCAGTGCGTCATCGGGGTTCGAAGGGTTATTACCCAACGCACAGCCAAATTCGCTATAGAGGTCGTAAGTTCCGGGCACCTGCAGTGCGTGTCCGCCCGGTGTTTCGGCCTGCTGCGTGCCATTAGCCGCTTTGCGGATAAGTTTCATCACCGCTTTGTCCGACAGCAGCCACACCCCGATGTCCATGAGCAGCAAATGCGAAGGCATGAGTTTGGCTTGCATCTCGGTCGAAGGCTTCTGCAGCATAAAGTCGAGTTCCGTAGGGCGTTCACGGTTCATAAGGAACACCCCGTGATGCGAAGCTTGTTGCGGGTCGGCCCACAATCCGTAGCACACCACATCGGCCTCGGGAATGTCCTGCAAAGGAGCAGTAGCTCTGAGCAGCACATCGCCGCTGGCAATGAGCGTACGCAGTGTTTCGGGAGCTTTATGCATGATGCTCGTGTAAAGCGGCAGTTGCAGTTCGAGCAGCGATTGATTGATGCGTTGTCCGCGCGCCCATCTGAACACGGGAATGGGCGTCAATATTTTTCCACTCGGAGCGTATGCCGGTAAGCGTCGGCTTTGTCCGCCGGCATGCAGCAGAATGCGCTTTTCCTTTTTGAGCCATTCGCCAAATTCCTCCTGCGGTTGGGCTTCATCGGCAAAGGCTGATTGCAGCAGCCATGCCGTGCCACCCCCCGACCCAAGTTTGCAGTGAGCGGGGTCGGAGGTGCAATAATACGATTGGTGGTCTAATCCGGTTATATCGTGAAAGCTGTCAACCACATTGGGTGGCAGCGAAAGCAATTTCTTCATATTTAGCTTAGGGCATTTTAGATTTCTGAAAGTCGGTTGGCACGACCACTTGACTTACACAAGCAAAGTTACAGCAAACTGATAGGTGGAGCAAACGATTTTCTGCATTTTTCTTTTGCTTAGCACTCTCTTTACAGTAACTTTGCATCCATGGAAATAAATTTAGAGAAATACAAAGAAGAATTTATCGCGCTGCTCAAAGAGTGTAACCGCGATGGTATGGACGACGTTATTGCCGACCTCGAAGAAAACGGATTTTTCGAAGCTCCTGCTTCGGCCGGACATCATCTGAATGTGAAAGGTGGTTTGGTGCTGCATTCGCTGAACACCTGCAAGGCTGCGCTTGCTGTGTGGGAAGGTATGCAGAAGGTGGAACCAACCCTGCACAATCAGGTACCGCGCGAAAGTGTTATCATTGCCAGCCTGCTTCACGATGTGTGCAAGCAAGATATGTATGTGCCGACAATGAAACGTCGCAAAACGAATTTAGGTACGTTCGAGGATGTGCCGGGCTACAACGTGACGATGAAAAACTTTCCGATGGGCCACGGCGAAAAATCGCTTGTTCTGCTGTTGTGCAGCGGTTTGGAACTGACCGATGCCGAAATGCTGGCCATTCGCTGGCACATGGGTCCCTGGGGAGTAAACATGAACTCTTTCGAGGAACAGCGAAACTACGATGCTGCCCACACGCTTTATCCGCTGGTAATGATTGTACACACGGCCGACTGTCTCGCCGCCAGCATCATGGAAACCACGCCCGAGGATTTGGAAAAGCTGTAATCAGTAACGCTTCAAAAGCAAAGTGAAGATTATTCTTTTGCTTTACAATTTCATCTATATCACTTTATACAAACACCCTTCAACGCCAGCTTGTTACAGCAGACTTTGAAGGGTGTTTGCGTTTATTGGGTTCTTTTACTAAATTAGGGGAAGTTAATACATTTTCTTCAAAAAAAAATCCGAAACAGCGAAAAAACTGTTTCGGAAGATCAGTGCTCGAAGCGAGACTCGAACTCGCACGGACATTTCTGCCCAAAGGATTTTAAGTCCTTCGTGTCTACCATTCCACCATTCGAGCGACCTTGGAGCGGAAAACGAGACTCGAACTCGCGACCCCAACCTTGGCAAGGTTGTGCTCTACCAACTGAGCTATTTCCGCAAACAAGTGAAGAGGAGGAGACTCGAACTCCCACGTCGCAATTGACACTACCCCCTCAAAGTAGCGCGTCTACCAATTCCGCCACCTCTCCAGTATGTTATATTTGATAAGATTTGTCTGCCCGAAAATTGCGGTGTCATATAGACTTCGCTTCGGCTTGGAGCGGAAAACGAGACTCGAACTCGCGACCCCAACCTTGGCAAGGTTGTGCTCTACCAACTGAGCTATTTCCGCATACTTTTGATACGAAGTACTTTATATTTCCTTCATTTCGTTTTAGCGAGTGCAAAGATAAGCATTATATTTTACACTGCAAGTATTTTCGTGATTTTTTTATTCAAAAATTGGTTTTTTTGCCTATTTTCCTCGTTTTTGCCTGTTTTACGAGGGGAATTGGCACACTTTTTCGCTCTTTTTGCCCCACACTGCTCGTCGTTTGCCGTAAATGCCGTATCTTTGCTCCGTCAATGCAAGAATGGGTAATTTGGCGGCCAAACATGCTGATGCTGCAACCAATGCCTTGCACGCCTAAGCCTACAACGGAACGCACGAGGGGTATTCCCAAGGTGCCCGTTTCGGCTTACTGACGTTTTTTGCTAATCTATACTTATTATATATTATATGTCTGTATCAAAATTCGAAAGTGAAGTAAAATATCTTTCTTTGCCTCAGGCCGAAGCATACAACCGTTTTTCTGACCTCAGCAGTCTGAACGTGATTAAAGACCGCCTGAACGACCCTGCCGTACTTGAAAAAGTCGGCGAGCAGGTGCCGGCCGACAAATTAGCCATGCTGCAACAGTATGCACAGGGCGTGGAGTGCGAAGCCGATGCACTGCACATCAATTCGCCGATGGGCAAAATTTCGCTGCGCATCGTTGAACGCGATGAGCCGAAGTGCTTGAAGTTGGCTTCAGAAAATTCGCCCGTGCCCATTTACGTATGGATTCAGCTGCTTCCGAGTGGCGAAACCGGATGCAAAATGCGTGTCACCGTGGGAGCCGAAGTTAACTTTTTCATGAAGGGTATGGTGGCCAAACCCTTACAACAGGCTGCCGACGGATTGGCTAACATTCTTTCGGCCATTCACTAAACCTCTTTCAGTTTTTACGTTTTTACAACGTGAACTGCAAATCAACACCGTCCAATCGTTCGAAATGACGAACGATTGGGCGGTGTTTTTTCTCAACTTTGCCTATGTCTCACTCCCCAATAGAAATTGCATGGTTTCGCATTTGAATGTTGAGCAATCCGCTACACTTGAAATGCGTTCAGCGTTTGTTACGCTCATTGTGGTTTTAACAAGAATACTAATAAAGATAAAAACTAAAAGTTCGTTTTTGCCTTCATTTTAAAGCAATGTCCGTAGGTCAGAAACCGATTTTCGGGAATTTTGCAAAGTGCTGATTATCAGCAGTTCCGAGATTCCACAAACTTGCTCGAAACTAATTTGAACAAGCTCGGAACTAATTTCAAGAATCGCGGAACTAATTTCAAGAATCGCGGAGTAATTTTCAAGTACAGGGAGGCTCATTGCTCAAACAGCTGCATGCATACGCAGTGAATGGGATTGTTTTTTAAATTCATTTCACACATACAGGAATTATCCGTTTAACATTTACAGCAAAGAAGTCTGTGCAATCACTTCACTTGGGCATTCTATGAGCATGAAACGGCTAATTTAGCCTACACGTGATTTTTAGGCTGATAAAAATGATGCAGACAAAAAAAACGCCCAGGCGTTCGTCATTTCAAACGCTTGGGCAGTTTTAAATATGTAAACAAACAAGTAAGGGTGTTTCAACATCAGCATTATCGCTTAATTCTCGGGTGCTATGCTGAAGTTCATTTGGGCTTCGGTAATGATGCGGCGCACGAGGTCGGGGTCGGAATTGGGGCAAATCATCAGTACACCTTCGTTTTCGGTCACCAAGTAATTGTCGAGCCCCACAATCACGGCTTTCAGTTTTTCGGGCAAACGCACAATGGTGCGCTGCGTGCCCGAAAACATCACCTTAGCATCGCCGCTCACGGCATTGCCGTCGGCATCCTTGTGGCTGGTTTCGCGCAGTTCGGGCCAGCATCCTATGTCGGCCCAGCCAAAGTCGCACTCACGCACCACCACGTTTTCGCACTGTTCAAGCACAAAAAGGTCGACTTGGCGGGGCATCCGCTCTGTAAAGCATGAACGCACATACTCCACTTCTTCAGCTATCGTAACCATTTGGCGCGCCAGAATTTCGACACTTTGCGAGGGGCGCCCCGAACGCTTGGTCAGGCAGTCGCCCATGGTTTGGGCATTCCACATGAATATGCCTGTGTTCCACAAAAATTCGCCGCTGTCCATAAACATTTTGGCATATTCATATTCCGGTTTTTCGGTAAACGACTGCACGCGGTGCAAATGTTCACCTTCGACGGGTTCGCCCATCTGAATGTAGCCATAGGCCGGATTAGGTCGCGTGGGGCGCACACCCATGGCCAAAAGTTCGGGGTGCGTCGCTACGTAATCAAGGCCTTGCAGCACTTGATGTTCGAAGCGGTCGGTATGCAGAATCAGTTGGTCGGCAGGGGTCACCACCACATTGGCATCGGCATTGGCCAGCACGGCGTGCCAGGTGCCCCAAATGGCTGCCGGAGCCGTGTTGAGCTGTACGGGTTCGGGCAATATGTTTTCAACCGGCAACGTGGGCAACTGCTGTTTTACCAAATCTACGTAGCCCTCGTAGGTCGACACAAAGATATGGTCGAGCGATATGAAACGGGCAAAACGCTCAAAGGTTTGTTGCAGCAGGGTGCTGCCGGTACCAAAAAAGTCGATGAATTGTTTGGGCATGTTTTTGCTGCTGGCGGGCCAAAGCCGACGTCCCACGCCACCGGCAAGTATGATGCAATAATTGTTATTAGGCTGTGTTTCCATTTTCAATAGCAATTTTATGGAAGGGCGTAAAGGTTCAATAAAGAAGAAGAAAGGAGGAAGGTTGCTTTACGAAATGCAGCAGGATTTCCTTCGCCAACTGCTTCTATGGCGAAGATAGTGAATTTTTCATTGGGCTGCTACCCGACGTGCCCTAAAAATTTGAAAATAAGAAAAGCATTCCATAATATCAGACATTTTTACCCTATTAAGGTGATTCGGCCAACGAACGCTGTGGCAACAGAACTGCATGCCAGAAGCGGAGGTAACGGATGGTGGCGGCGGGCGGTAGGCGACACAAATAACAAAAGAGTGCTTTATCTGCGTATGAACAGACAAAGCACTCTTTCATTCAGGGGCATAATGGCGCGTATATGCAAAAAGGAACCGGGGCAATTAGCGCACGCGGATTTTTTTACCTTGGTTAATGAGCGAACCCTTGATGCCGTTGAGTTGGCGGAGCTTCTTGACGGTAGTTCCGTTGCGGCGTGCAATTTCGCTGAGGGTGTCGCCACGACGTACCGTAACCGACTTGCTGCGCTGGCGGCTCTTCGATTTGCGCGAACGCGAAGTGCGGGCCGAACGCGATGAGCCGGAATAGCGCGAGGTGGTGCGTGGAGCAACCGCGGCTTCGTTGACTGCTACGGTGGTACGGCGGGTCAGCAGTTCGTCGGCGCGATAGTTGTAAACCGAATCTTTATAGGCCAGGAACGAGCTGATGGTTTCGATGGGCAGGCATACACTCATGGGACCGCTCGAACCGGGAATGACGTCGGTGCGATACTGCGGATTGAGCGCACGAATGGCTTCCTTGTCGATTTGGCAGAGGTCGGCAATCTGCTGCATGTGCAAGTCGCGCGTCACAGTGACGGTGTCGGTGCTGATGGGCAACTTGGTTTTCATGGGGCAGATGTTGTGCTCGCAGTAATAATTCATGATGTAGTTGGCTGCAATGAATGCGGGCACATAGCCTCGGGTTTCGCGAGGCAAATAGGGATAAATAGCCCAGTAATCGCGGGCACCGTCGGCACGGCTGATGGCCTTTTTCACGTTGTTCGGTCCGCAGTTATAGGCTGCAATCACCAGGGTCCAGTCGCCGAAAATGGCGTAAAGGTCGCGCAAATAGCGTGCGGCAGCCCAGGTCGACTTGTGGGGGTCCTGCCGTTCGTCGATAAGGCTGTTGATTTTCAAATCGTAGCGTTTGGCGGTCGAGGTCATGAACTGCCACAGACCTACGGCTCCGGCATGGCTCTTGGCCTTTGGTTCGAGGGCCGATTCAATGACGGGCAGGTATTTCAGTTCGAGGGGCAGGCTGTAATAGTCGAGTGCTTCCTCGAAAATGGGTACATAAAAGTTGCCGGCACCGAGCATATACGACACTGAGCGACGCAGGCGGCCGCTATACTGGTCGATAAACTTTTGCACCACACTGCTGTAGGGCATATCCATCACTACGGGCAAGCGACGCAGGCGTTCCTGATACACTTCGGGAGCGTAGGTGGGGTTTACATCGGGGTCGACACAGGTGGTGTCGGGATAAAGATATTTTTTAGCCATCCATTCGTTGAGCAACGAATCGTAGGCAGCGGTCATACCTTCGGGTAGCTGAATAACTTCTTCGCGTCCGCTTTGTTCGTCGTTGACCGTAATTTCTGTGACGTCGGTTTGCGCTGTGGCACTGAAAATGCCGGCTGCAAGTGATAGTAATATGGTTGTGATACGTTTCATCTATGAAATGCAGATTGAGCTTGTGTGATGTAAGCGGTCGGGGCTTTGCGCCGCAACCGGTTGATTTTGTCGGGCAATTTATCTTTTAAAATCGAAGACTGCATCCTACGCCGTAGGCCGTTCCCTGACGCGGACCGCCAAGCGACGAGGGCTTGACGCTCATGACTGCCGGTTCGACACTCATGGAAAGGTCGGGGGTGATGTCGAACTCTGAGAGTTGTGCATCGACGTAAGCATCGACCACCGAAAGCAGATACACGCCTACGAAGCAGAAGGCGCTGAGATCGCGGTAGCGGCGGTAAAAGTCTTTTTTGCGTTTGAACACGCGCTTAAACTGCTCTTCGCGTCCGGTGATGTCGTAGCGCGGTGGCAGCATTTCCAAAAAGGAGTTGGTGTTCGGGTCGTCGTCCATGATGTCGAGATAGGCCTGCGAATAGTCTTTATACATTTGCTGGTTCCACATCAGGGCGTAGGCACAGCCCAAGAAACCGCCATAAACAAAGGGCAGTTTCCAGTACTTGCGGTTGTAGATTTGTCCGGCACCCGGCAACACGAGCGAGAGCCAGAGGGCACGCTGCGGGTCGGGGCGGAATTGCTTTCGGGCAAAGTCCGTTTTTTTAGTTTTTATGCTGAGCGAGTCGGCCATTTGGCTGATTTTCGCGGTATCGGCAGGTTGCCCGACAGAGTCAACGCCAACTTGCAGGGGCAAGGCGGCAGTTCGCAGCGTGTCGTGCGGTGCTGCTTCATTCGCGTCATTTTCCACATCGAACATTAAAATGGGTAAAGCCGAAACCTCAGTGAAGGCTTCGACTTCAGTGTGTGGATTAGCTTGAATGGTAGTAGAATGCAGGCAGAACGTCAGTCCGCACAGCAGCCATTGCCGTAGGGTTTGCAATGTCATTCGTTGAAATAAGTGAGTTTACTTTATCTTATCAATGAGTGCAATGATGTGTTCCAGTTCCTCTTCTGTGGCAAAGGCAATGGAAATTTTGCCTTTTCCTTGTTGCGAACAGGTCATTTGCACCTTGGTACCGAACACGTCCGAGATGCGGTTTCTGAGTTCGGTGTATTCTTCGGGCAGTCGTTTGGTGGCATTTTTCAGCGTGTGTCGTCCGCTTTTCAGCGTTTCGCCGCTGTTAAGCACCTTGACCATTTCTTCAACCTGCCTTACAGAGTATCCTTTTTCTTTGATTTCGTTGTAGAGTTTCAGCTGCAACGAGGGTTGGTCGAGTCCGAGCAGTGCACGTGCGTGTCCTTGGTCCACTTCTTTGTTTTGCAAGGCCATTTGCACTTGTGCAGGGAGTTTGAGCAGGCGTAGGTAGTTGGCAATGGTTGCGCGGTTTTTTCCTACTTTTTCCGACAGTTTGTCCTGCGTCAGCCCGTACTGTTCGATGAGGTGCTGATAGGCCAGTGCAATTTCGATGGCATTGAGGTCTTCGCGCTGGATGTTCTCGACCAGTGCCATCTGCATCATGTTTTCGTCGTCGGCCGTGCGTACGTAGGCCGGAATGGAAGAAAGTCCGGCCATTTGCGATGCCCTCCATCGACGTTCGCCTGCAATAATCTGGTATTTGCCGTCGTCCATCAGCCTCAGCGTAATAGGCTGAATAATGCCTATTTGCCGTATGCTTTCGGCCAGTTCCTGCAATGCGTCGGCGTCGAATTCGCGACGGGGCTGATTGGGGTTGGCCATGATTTTAAACAAAGGCACTTCGTTGATGCTCGACGAACCGCCCGTGTGCACTTCATCTTGGGTCGAAATCAGTGCGTCAAGGCCGCGTCCGAGGGCTGGGAATTTCTTATGTGCAGACATTTCAATGACTTAAAGGTATCCGGTTATTTTTCGTTTTTGCTGATGATTTCCTTGGCCAGGGCCAGGTGGTTCTTGGCTCCGGTTGAGTCGGCATCGTAAAGTATGGCGGGTAGGCCGTGACTCGGGGCTTCGGAAAGTTTTACGTTGCGCTGAATCACGGTTTTGAACACCAATTCCTGAAAGTGTCGCTTCACTTCGTCGTAAATTTGATTAGCCAGTCGCAGACGGCTGTCGTACATCGTCAGCAGGAAGCCTTCGATTTCGAGTTCGGGATTCAGCTTTTTCTTTACAATCTTAATGGTATTCAACAGTTTAGAAATACCTTCGAGTGCAAAATATTCGCATTGTACGGGAATGATAACCGAGTCGGCGGCTGTCAGTGCGTTGACGGTTATGAGTCCGAGCGAGGGCGAACAGTCAATCAGGATATAGTCGTATTCATTATCGAGCGGCGCCAGCATCTTGCGGATAATGCGCTCGCGACCCTCAAAGTTCAGCATTTCGACTTCGGCTCCTACCAAATTGATGTTTGAGGGCACAACGTCGAGGCGGTCAATATCGGTGGTATAAATAGCCTCATGAATGTCAACGCCATTGATCACGCATTCATAAATGGAATACTCCACCTGGCTCAGGTCTACCCCCAGCCCCGACGAGGCATTGGCCTGCGAGTCGGCATCAATCAGGAGCACTCGTTTTTCGAGCGTGGCCAACGATGCGGCCAAATTCATCGAGGTGGTTGTTTTACCCACCCCACCTTTTTGATTTGCTAAAGCAATGATTTTGCTCATATTTTAGTTTGGGTATGCTATTCTGTGTGTATCAGCGGCTGCACTGCACTGATTCAGGGCGGTGCTTGCCGTTTTGCATTATTGGCTGTGGCTACGGCCGTTTTTGCATGGGCAAAGTTAAGAATAAATCGGCGAATAAGCTAAGTCTAAGTGTTTTTTCGTACTTTTGCTTCTGTATTTGCCTCTTGCGGTCGGGGGTGCCATGCTTTGTTTTACATCGTTGAAGCATGCTCTGCTGCAAGCATTTACTTCTTTTTTTCAGACCAACTAAATTATTGTATATGCGTCCCTTACTGCTTATTTCAAACGATGACGGTGTGCAGGCTCCGGGCATCAACTTTTTGATCGAAACGCTGCGCCCGCATGCCGACCTTTTGGTTATGGCGCCCGACTCGGCTCGCTCGGGCTTCAGCTGTTCGATTACTTCGGAACATCCGCTCACTTTCCGCGTGCTGCGCGAGGAAGAGGGGCTGACGGTTTGTGCTTGTTCGGGCACGCCCGTCGACTGTGTGAAAATGGCACTCAACGTGTTTACCGACCGTAAGCCCGACTTGGTTATCGGTGGTATCAACCATGGCGACAACTCGTCGGTCAATGCGCACTATTCGGGCACCATGGGGGTGGCTATTGAGGGCGCACTGCAGGGCTATCCGTCGGTGGCATTTTCGCTGTGCAACCACAGCATGAATGCTGACTTTAGTCCGCTGGCTCCGTATTTGGTGAACTTTACGCTGAAAACGCTCGAAACGGGATTGCCGCCTTTCACTTGCTTGAACATCAACTTCCCGAACACACCGCAGTTTAAGGGGGTGAAGGTGTGTCGCATGGCGCATTCGCGCTGGCAAAAGGAGGTGCAGCGACGCGAACATCCCTGGGGTAAGCCTTACTATTGGCTGGTGGGTGAGAACGTGGACTTTGAACCTGAGGCCGAGGATACTGACCATTGGGCTTTGAACCACGGCTTCATTGCCATTACGCCTACGCAGCTTGACGTTACGGCTGTAGAACTGATGGAGAAATTGAAATCTGTGTTCTGAGAAGCCCAATGGTGCTGACCGTTGTTTTTACTTCTTGACTTGATACATACCGAGTGCTGCGGTAAATGACTCTTTGCCTTTCATTTGCCGCAACACTCGTTTTTTTCTGAAACGAGCACATGAAATATACAATTAAACGAAGGTCAACGTGTGTATAAAACGTTTGCACTTTGTACGTTTTGACAATCGGAGTGGGATAAAATGGTATATCCCTATTTCATTTTTTTGGAGTGAGTAAAACAGGCTCTGAAATACCTGATAATAAGGAGGTTACGCCTATTTTTTAGCAATTCAAAAAAATCGAAGTGCGATATCAGAAGCCGAAAAAATTTGGATTTCGGGGTAATGATATTGTATCTTTGCACCCAGAATGGCAGGTTGCTTACCAGCCTCGAATGATGAAAAAACAAATAGCTCTTATTGATTCAGCGTTCTTTGACATTTTGCTACAACAGAAAGTAGGGCAGGAAGGCCTGTCTGAAACCCATGCACGCGATTGGAAGTTACCCCTTGGTTTTGCGACTGAAGTTGCGGAATATTGACATAGAGTAGCTTTTCATGTATTGGCACACCGGAAACTTTGTGTGTTTGAATAAGAAAAATTCGCATGGCTCTGAGAAATGTAATTTTAAGATGGCATAGTCCAATTTTAAATCATTACATTTGCCGTATGAAAACGATGATAAAAAATGTAGTTTCCTTTTTGGCCACGCTGATGCTGTCGGCGTGCGACATCATAGATTACCATCCTTACGATGCTCGTTTGGATGGTACGCACGATATCAATGCACGAAACATGGCGCGCATTGAGCAGGCGTGTGCCGGAAAAAAGAGCCTGAAATTTGTGCTGATTAGCGATACACAACGGTGGTACGACGAAACGTACGAGGCGGTGAAGAGCATCAATGCTCGCACCGACATCGACTTTGTGGTGCACTGTGGCGACTTGTCGGACTTTGGCGTGACAAAGGAGTTTGAACAGCAACGCGACATTCTCGAAAAACTCAAAGTGCCGTATGTGGTGCTGCTGGGCAATCACGACTGTTTGGGAACGGGGGCCGATACGTTCAGATGGATGTTTGGCGATCCGAACTTTTCGTTCAATGCCGGAGATACGCATTTTCTGTGCATCAATACGAATGCCTTTGAATACGACTATTCTACGGCGGTACCCGACTTTGGCTATATCAGCGCCGACCGCAATGCGGTGCCCGACAGTGTGCGCCGTACGATTGTGGCTATGCACGCTCAGCCTACTTCTGAACAGTTCAACAACAATGTGTCGCACTTGTTCCAGTACGAAATCAAGCAGTATCCGGGCTTGACTTTTTGCATGTGCGGACACGGACACACCACGCAGTGTAATGACCTGTTTGGCGACGAGGTACTGTACTATGAATGCGGAGCGGCTAAGAAACGCGAATATGTGGTGTTTACATTAACTGAGGAGGGAGGCTACAAGCATGAAGTGGTTACATATTAAACTTACGCACCGCAGAATGCTGGGTGTTCGAACGGCCCTGTGCTGTCTGGCATGGGGCTTGCTTGGAGTGATTCCTGCTTGTAGGGCGCAAAATGCTTGCCCTGACCAAACACGTTTCCTTTGCACAACCGATACTGCCGACAAACGCGACACAGCGGTTTCTGTCGTTCGCCTTGACTCGGGTACAGTTGTCAGTTTGCCCGATTCGCTGGTGCGCCGTTTGGCTGCGCGGCTGGGTATGATTGACAGCGTGGAGGCGCGGCGCTACTTCGAGGCGGACAATTCGCTGCTGCGCGAGGACTTGGATACGGCCGATACGCGCCCTGTGCTTTCGCGCTACGAACGTCACCGCCGAAAACGCATCAAGGGGTGGGCCAAACTGATTCCAAACCAGTCGTGCCTGCAATACGCGGGCAGCATCGGCCTGATGAGTGCGGGCTTGGGATGGCACTACGGACGGGGTGACCATTGGGAAACGGAACTATTGGTGGGCTTTTTGCCAAAATATAAAACGGAAACTGCCAAAACCACTTTTACGCTGAAGCAGCGCTATGTGCCCTGGCACTGTGTGTTGGGCTCGCGCTGGACGATGGAACCGCTCACCACGGGCTTGTTCTTCAACACGATTTCGGGCGATGACTTTTGGAAAAATCAGCCCGACCGCTATCCGAAGGATTATTATGGTTTTTCGACGAAGGTGCGCACCAACATTTTCGTGGGACAGCGTTTACGCTACAACATTCCGCACAGCCGACGCATCTTTTTGCAGGCGATGTCGCTTTACTACGAAATCAGCACCTGCGACTTGTATTTGATTTCAAAAATTACAAACCGGCATTATCCGTGGAGTAAAACGCTGTCGCTGGCTATCGGGTTGCGCTGCGAAATGTAGAATGATCGACAATAGCTGACAGTGGCTAACAATGCCCGTCAGTGGCTGACGTAGAACGACGGATGCCCATTTCTCATTCACAAAAAAATGCTGCACATCGCACACTCCAACCGGGGGTAGATGCGTTGTGCAGCACTTTTTGTAGATAATAGGGAAAAAATGTATGGGCGGTTGCCGCGATTGATTTACACGCGCACGGCTTCTTCCACATTTTCGAGTGCACGGAGCTTGTCGCAAACCGTAACGACATCAGCTGTGTCGTAAACCGAGATTATCATGTAGCCTTCGAAAATGCCGTCGTCGGTGTCGAGCTGAATGCGCTTCACATTAAAGTGCGTCAGCGTGTGTAGCACCTCGGCAATGGAGTAAAGCACGTTTTGCGAATCAATGCCTCGCAACTGAATTTTCACATCGTGCAACGTCACCTTGTGGGTGTCCCAGCGGCAAGCTATGAGGTTGTTGCCATAGCGTGTTTTCAGTTTCACAGCCGTTTCGCAGTTACGCTTGTGCAAGTGCAGTTCGCCGTCGTCGGTGATGTAGCCCAGCACGTCGTCGCCCGGAATGGGTTGGCAGCAAGTTGAGAACACGCATTTGCGCAGCACTTCTTCGTTGAGCACCAGCACCTCCTTGCGGTTCAGCTTTTTCACCCAGTCGGGGTCTAAGTCTGTGTTCTCCACCTGCACTTCGTCTTTTTCGTCCGATTTGCCGATGAAGGGAACGAAGCGTCGCCACCCCTTGCTCGTGCCCTTGTTGCGCAGGGCGGCCAGCAAGTTGTCGTCGAGCAAATCCTTTTCGTCGCCAATGTTGAAAAACATTTCCTCGACCGACTGTTCGTGGAAAATGCGTCGTGCCTTGTCGATGATGCCCCCGTCGAGCATAAAGTTATTGCGCAGCAGGAAGTCGCGCAGCATTTCCTCGCCCCGTCGCTGTTTTTCGCGGCTTTCACGTCGCAGTATGGCCTGAATCTTGGCACGCGCCTTGGCTGTAGTAGCAAATTTCAGCCAGTCGGTTTGCACGCGCTGATTGCGCGAAGTCAGAATCTCCACCTGGTCGCCACTGCGCAGCAAATAACTCAGGGGCACCAGCCGGTGGTTCACCTTGGCACCGAAGCAGTGTGAGCCCAAGAAGGAGTGAATGCTGAATGCAAAGTCGAGTACAGTCGACCCTTTCGGCATGGTTTTCATTTCGCCCTTCGGCGTAAACACCATGATTTCCGAAGCATAGAGGTTGAGCTTGATATTGTCGAGGAGGTCGAGCGTATCGGGCTGCGGGTCGTCAAGAATTTCCTTGATCGAGTTCAGCCAGCGGTCGAGTTCGTTTTCGTCGTACTCGGCATTCTTGTCTTTATACTTCCAATGCGCCGCAAAGCCCACTTCGGCAATGTCGTCCATGCGGTCGGAACGTATCTGCACCTCAATCCACTTGCCTTGTTTCGACATGAAAGTGTTGTGCAGAGCCTGGTAACCGTTTGTCTTGGGGTTCGACAGCCAGTCGCGGAAGCGCGTGGGGTGCGGTTTGTATATTTCGGTCAGGGCTGAGTAAATGCGGAAGCACTCATCCTTTTCTTTATTACGGTCAGAAGGCACGAACACGATGCGAATGGCCAAAATGTCGAACACTTCCTCAAAGGGGATATGCTTGTTCTGCATTTTCATCCAAATGGAATACGGACTTTTAATGCGTGCCTTGATGTTGTAATTGATGCCGAGCGCATCGAGTTTCTGGCAGATGGGAGGCGTAAACTGGTCGATAATGTCGTTGCGCTCCATGCTCGATTCATCGAGTTTAGCCAGCACCGAAGCGTATTCCTCGGGGTGTTCGTATTTAAAGCTCAGGTTCTCGAGTTCCGTTTTTATTTTGCTCAGTCCCAGGCGGTCGGCAATGGGCGCAAAGATGTAGAGCGTTTCGCCGGCAATTTTGTATTGCTTCGAAGGCAGCATACTCGAGAGCGTGCGCATGTTGTGCAAGCGGTCGGATATTTTGATGAGGATTACACGAATGTCGTCGCTCATCATGAGCAGCAGTTTTTTGAAGGTTTCAGCCTGCAGCGAGGCACGGTCGCCAAACACACCACCCGATATTTTGGTCACACCCTCAACGATATTGGCAATTTTCTGTCCGAAAAGGTTGCAAAGGTCTTCGTTCGTATAGTCAGTATCCTCCTCCACATCGTGCAGCAGTGCGGCGCAGATTGAAGTGGACCCCAACCCGATTTCGCCGCAGGCAATCTGTGCCACGGCAATGGGATGCAGAATGTAGGGTTCACCCGACCGGCGACGCACACCCTTGTGAGCCTCTTTGGCAAAATGAAAGGCTTTGGTGATGAGGTCTACCTTCCGGCGGTGGTTCGAAGCCAGATAAGTGTCGAGCAAATGTTGGAATGCGGCATTTATCATCTCCTCGTCTTTCTGCTCTTGAGGAGAGAGCGCTTTGGAGTTTGTTTGCATGAGGAATGAATATTTGGGTGTGCGTTATTTACTAATGATAGGTTCTGAATGATTACAAACCAGCCATATCTGACAAATATCTGACAGATAACTGGCAAATATCCGACAGATGACCGAAGTGACCTCCGGCGTGCCGTAAGGCGTAAACAGCGGCCTCGGTTTGCAGGGCAATTAGCCCATACTTTTGCTCATACTGCGAAAGATGCGTATGGGCTATGTTGTTACAAATTTAGTAATAATGGCGCATTGTGCCTTTGTTTTTTTCAATTATTTTTTTGTTTCAACCCTATTCTCTGTTAATGAGCATAATTTTCATGTAAAATGCTTACTTTTGCCGATTAAGTGGATGTACATAATTTTCCACCCTACTTATCATTTCACAAAAACCTACTTCATTGACAGGCGTTCAAAATCGTTTCTGAGCACTTCATGTACTCAAACCATGCAGAACGCCTGCTTGCATAAACTATTATGAAAGCCTTAAAAGAAAGAATCTTGCGCGATGGCAAATGTTTTGAAGGTGGCATTCTGAAAGTCGACAATTTCATCAACCACCAAATGGACCCCATTCTGATGAAGTCGATGGCCGTGGAATTTGTGCGTCGCTTTGCCCGAACTGATATCAATAAAATCATTACCGTCGAGACCAGTGGCATTGCACCGGCCATTATGGTGGGCTATTTGCTCGAACTGCCTGTGGTGTTTGCCAAAAAGAAAACGCCCAGCACCATGGAACGCATATTGCGTACACAGGTCTACTCGTTCACCAAGCAGCGTTCCTACGATGTGTGCGTCAGCAGCGACTATTTGCAGCCTGGCGACAAGGTGCTGTTTATTGATGATTTCCTTGCCAACGGCAATGCGGCCAAAGGCATTATGGACCTCGTAAAGCAGGCCGGTGCCGAACTCGTCGGCATGGGATTCCTCATCGAAAAGGCCTTTCAGCACGGCGGCGATGAACTGCGGGCTGCGGGCATTCATGTCGAGAGTCTGGCCATTATCGAAAGCCTCGACCATTGCGAAATAAAAATTCGCTAAGCAACGCAAACGAGCCATACGGCTGTACCCCATCGCTTTACAACACCTTACGAGGTGGCTCTAAAAATATAAAGCATTGAAAGAAACATTGGAAAAAGAAGAAGACATACAGTCCAGAACCATCCGCTTCCTGCGCTTTCCGCTCATTGTGGCTGTGGTACTGATACACACGCGGCTGGACCATGTTGTAGTCAACGGACACCTACTGACCGAAACAGCCCGGTTTCCCGTGTTCGCACTCTGCCAACACATGGTCAGCACCGAAATAGCCCGCATAGCTGTGCCTTTGTTCTATTTCATGTCGGGTTATCTGTTTTTTTACCGCAGCACGCCATTCAGCCTGGCGGTTTATGGTCAGAAAATCAAGAAGCGCGTCCACAGTCTGCTTGTCCCCTACCTGTTCTGGAATACGGCCGTGTTTCTGCTGCTGTTTTTAGCGCAACAATGTATGCCCGAACTAACCTCGGGACAAAACAAAGCGGTAACCGATTACCATTGGACAGACTGGCTGAATTTGTTTTGGAGCCACCGCGACGGCCGTCCCGTGTGCTACCAGTTTTGGTTCATCCGCGATTTATTCGTCGTCATGCTCCTCTCGCCCCTGCTCCATCTGCTCCTCCACCATTTGCGCTGGGCCGTGGTCGGTCTGTTCGGCCTGCTGTGGGTTTTCAATGGGTGGTATGCCGTTCCCGGCCTCAGCATCACTGCCTTTTTCTTCTTCACCTGGGGTGCCAGCTACAGCATTAAGGGCATCCCCTTCACCCCCGGGTTCCGCCGCCACCGCCGCCTTCTGCTCCTCACTTACCTGACGATGCTCGCGCTCAACACCTTGCTGTGGAAGGCGCAACAAACCGACTGGTTCTTTCTGCAAAACATAGGGGTAGCCTTGGGCGTAGCTGCCACGATGGGCTGGACGGCACACGCACTATCGCGCCACACCTTGCGCGTCAATCCGTTTTTAGCCTCAGCCTCGTTCTTCGTATTTGCTTATCACGGCATGCCCATGACGCTGGCCATAAAGTGCTGGGTGCGTCTGTGGTCGCCGCTTGGCGAAGCGCAGCTGCTGGTGGGCTATGTGCTCATTCCGCTACTGATTGTGTCCCTTGGCTTAGGGCTCTATGCCGTGTTGCGCAAACATTTTCCGGCATTCACAGCTTGTATCACCGGGGGCAGATAGGCTATCTACCCATCGTTTCTTTTTCCCGACACACCGACCCGGACAAACTTTCGGAGTTATATTTAAACGGAAACCCTCAATTAAAACAGGCCCCAAAAAGTTGTTTTTTGAACCACCTTCAACACTTCACACCTCAATGAAATACTTTCTGATTGCAGGCGAAGCCAGTGGAGACCTTCACGCTGCCCACTTGATGCAAGCCCTGAAACAAATAGATACTGCAGCGCAATTTCGCTATTTCGGCGGCGAGCAGATGCAAGCCGTAGGGGGCGAATTACTGGTACACTATCGCGATTTGGCCTACATGGGTTTTGTACAGGTAGCCCTGCACCTTCCCACCATTTTGCGCGGCATGAAGCTGTGTCGCCAAAGCATTGTGCAGTGGCAGCCCGACGTGGTGATACTCATCGACTATCCCGGCTTTAACCTCAAGATGGCTCAGTTCGTCAAAAAGCACAACATCTGTCCGGTGTTCTACTACATTTCGCCCAAAATCTGGGCATGGAAAGAGCACCGCATCCATGCCATTCGCCAAAACGTCGACCGTTTATTCTCCATTCTTCCCTTCGAAGTGCCATTTTTCGAAGGCAAGCACCACTACCCCATCAGCTATGTGGGCAATCCCTCGGTCGATGAGGTATCGGCCTACCTGTCTGCTCACACTGCCCCCATCGCGCAACAGCCTGTGCTGGCTTTACTCCCCGGATCGCGCCGTCAGGAAATCACCGACAACCTCAGCCGCATGCTCAGTGCCGTCGCTCCTTTGTCAGACTACAAGGTAGTTGTGGCTCAGGCTCCCTCGATGCCGCGCGAGTTTTACGACCGGCTGATTGCCGAAAGTAATGTGTCTGCCGAACGTGTCGAAGTGGTGAACGGCCGTACCTACGAACTATTGCACCATGCCACAGCGGCACTCGTCACCAGCGGCACAGCCACGCTCGAAGCGGCCTTGTTCCGCGTGCCGCAAGTGGTGTGTTACCGCATGAGCGGCGGCCGGGTGGTCAACCTGTTGCGTCCGTATTTCTTGAAAGTGCCGTTCATTTCGCTCGTAAACCTGATTGTCAATCGCGAAGTGGTGCCCGAACTCGTTGCCGCCGACATGACGCCCGACAACGTGCGCCGACACTTGCAGCAAATTCTGCCGGGTGCCGAAGGCCGCGAACGTATGCTCAAGGGCTACGACGAAATGATTGCCTTGCTGGGCGAACCCGGTGCGCCGCAACGGGCAGCCCGCGAAATGGTCGACAGGCTGCGCACTGAATAACTGTCCCCTGATTTGGGCTGACGCAAAACGGTCTATGCTTACTTACATAGATATACGAATCGAATAGGAGATAAATACTAATCGTCAGTGTTTATCTCCTACTTTTGTATTTACCGACCTCTCACACTATCGCAGTGGTTTCTATTCGAAGTGCCATTCAACGTAAACGTTAAAGTTTTCAGTCGCAAAAACGCGTAGTAAAACTCAACGACGCATCCTGGGTTTCAGACAGGCCTACCTGCCTTACTTTCTTTTGTATCAAAATGTCAAAGAACGCTGAATCAATAAGAGCTATTTGTTTTTTCATCATTCCAGGTTGGTAAGCAACCTGCCATTCTGGGTGCAAAGATACAACATGTACACCGCCAAATCCAAATTTTTTGGCCCTCTAATATCGCACCTCGAAAGTTTTCCACACCCCAAAATCGGCATTCAGCCCTTTATCCATGGGCTTTCACGCGCATTTTCCACACACGAAAAAAAATGAAATCGGGATATAACATTGTATCTCATACCGATTATCAAAACGTACGAAACAGTAACATTTTTCCTCACCCCTATGCTACTACCCCCACACCTTTTTACTACTGACCCATCATAAAGTGAATAAATCATTGATTTTACAATGGGAAAGCCCGGTGTACTCTTCGTTTTACGGAGTACACCGGGCTTTTTTTGTCTAAAAAAACGATATTAAAATAGGAACATATTAGAAATAAGTTACTTATGAACATTTCTCGTAGGACGAGGTAATGACTTGGTAACAGTTAAAAATTCTGCGATATTCGTAGTATTTCTTTCTGTCAAACAACTCTTCCAATGCAAAGGTAGCATAATTTATCGAATGAAAGGCATGACGAGCGTTTTTATTATTGCTTGCTTTCTAATTTTCCTATCCGCATAACGATAGAGGTTTGACTTCTTCCCATTTTCTCTGCGATGTACTTTATGCTCTTTCCTTCATGGTAAAGGGTAAGTAGGAATTTATCAGCACTGCGCGTCCATTTCTTATTGGCATTGGGATGTTTAACATAACTTTCTTCCGTAACCTTTTCAGGGTGTAAGAACTCGTCAACAAAAACAGATGGGAAGCGTCTGTCGTAAAGTACGTATGTCTTTATTTTAGCTCTGGTAATAGCCACATAAAACAACCTACGTTCTTCACCATACGGATATTGGTCGCTTTTAGTCAGGACGTAATTAAGAACTGGGTCATCACTTACCATAGAGGGAAACCCATAGGTATCTTTATTGCATTGAAGTATTATCACATAGTCCGCTTCAAGTCCTTTGGATTTATGGACAGTCAAGAATTCTATTTTTCTGTCTCCAATGAAGTAGTAAAAGCGATTTCCCTCTTTCACTGATTTGTATAGAAACGACAAATAGTAATCGTCAAAGGAATACCGCCCTAACAAAAAGATGGATTTATCCGCAGGAATAGACGCTACCAATTGTCCGATAGCGTTACAATAGTCACGCCGTTCATAAGCGCAGAATTGTAATTCGGTTTTGGCTTGTGGATTGAATGGGTGTATATCCTTTCTTAGCTGTGCCTTATTCCGCTGGATAAATTGCGAGGACAGACTTACCAAAGGCTCTCCAAAACGGTATGTCGTCTCAATTCTATTGATTTCTGTGGAACCGAAATAATCAGCGAATTGATTGAAAAGAGCCATGTCACTTCCTGAAAAGCGGTATATGGATTGCCAATCATCGCCCACACAATATAATTTTGCAGGAGGATTACCTTCTCGGAGTACTTTCAGAAAATTATAGCGGTCAACTGATATATCTTGGAACTCGTCAACGATGATATACTCATACTTTACAGGATGAGAGGAACGGCATATTTCCGTGGCTTGCAGAATAGCGTCAGTGAAGTCCATCTGATTATTGTTTTTCAGTTCTTCAATATACCGCTCATAAACAGGCTGAAATATTCTTTTTATAATGAATGTACTGCGCTCGTCTCCAACATTTTTAGCCTGTTTCAAGACTTCTTGTATAGACTTGCAGCTTGACTTAATCAATGTCACAAAAGTTACAACGAGCCGAATGAAAGCCTTTTCCTGCTTGCTGTTTGGAGGAAGAACCATATCATATAATTCGGCATCTGTTTTTTCTTGAACAGGAACACCTGCCTTTTCCAATGAAGCTTTTAATGTATGCCGAATATCTGAATAATGGAAATCAGCACTTGAAGTTGTCAGCAATACAGTCCCAAACTTCTCATGGGCTGCTTTCTTCCATGTTATTCCGTCATTGTATTTTTGGTTTGCTTCTTCATAAGTAATGCCTTTGTCTTTTGCAAACCATGTGGGAACAAGCCCATGTTCGTCCACGCCAAAATGCTCTAAATAAATACGTTTTATCTTTCCATTCTGCTCAAAGTAAATGGAAAAATCGGGTCTGTATTGTGAGTGCATTTCATCTGCTAATGGATGCTCATAAGGTTCTTCATACCTGAATTTCACGCCCAAAGAAGATAATGCAAAACATATTTTCTGCTCCTGCTCACTCCGAACATAAATAGTTTTCCCGTCCATATCGGGGAATTGGGCTTTCAAACGTACTTCTTTCAATTCGGAGAGTTGCTGTCTGCGTTCATTCTTACGATGCTCCCAATCCGCTTCTTGAACCTGATAGTCAACAAAGTATTCGACGATGCTCTTTTTGAAACCCTCATCTTCCAATAACTTATGATAGATTTTTACAAACAGTGCGTCTGTGTTATCGCAGATGGAGGGCTTCTGTCCTGTCGCTTTTCCGATGATGTCAATGGCTAGTTTATGAAAAGTGTACCCTCTTAGTCCTGCAATAACCATCCTCTCCGTTAATTCGGTAGCAGCCTTGTTTGTATAGCTGATGAGAAGAATGTTTTGAGGATTGGTGTGTTTAATGTCAATCAGATACCTTACCTTTCCTACGATAGACGATGTTTTCCCACTTCCTGCACTACTGACCACCAAACAATTATCTTCCTCAGACACGATTGAACGCCTTTGTTGTTTGTCCAATGGGTATTTTAGGCAATGGTCGAAAAAGTCTTTGTGGGTATTAAGGGTATCTTGGATAACCTGCTCATTATGTCTTTTGACAAACGAGTGGATGCTTCCGAAATCTTGTGTAAATTTTGAGATTGTCTCGTACGGTTCTATATGGAATACTTCAAGACTTTTCAGTAAGGAATTTACTTCATGGAAGAACTCTGTATAGTATTTCGTAAATTGTTCTTCTTCCGAATAAGATATTATATGCCCATTAAAACTGTTCCTTAAATCAGTTTCAATATCAATGAAGAAACTTTCATTGCTTTGCCTTAATTCTTTTTCTCTGCTTTCTTGTATATCACTATAAGGAGTAATGGTTGCAATTCGCTCTGACAGTTCATTTGACTTCTTTTTTAGAAATAATCGTATCGCTACTATGACTACACCTATCACAGTAGCGATACTTAACATCCAAACAAACAATGACGACATAAGCTGATAATTATAGGTCATCCATAGCCTGTTTCCTTACAGCATCTGTATTTATTTTATCAAAGTAACGGAGAAGAACGTAACAACTTATTGCGCTCTGATTCTCCATAGATAATTGGATGTCACCTTTTGGAGTACTATAAGTCGTGTACCATGTACATCTATCCATTTTCAATTCATACAACTTGTCATTGTCAGTTTGTGGCAGAATGCTGCCTTGAAATGTCTCTACACAATCTGATGGTTCACCATATTTTTCTGTAAGCATAGATTTCAAGTGCGCATAGTTGTTTTCAAGTGAAGCCCAATCGTCTTGTTCAGGAAATATCACTCCAATAGTATTAACTTTATTGGTCGTTTTAAGAGTTGCAACCCCTATCGTACAACCTTTGAACCCTGCAAAATCACCTTGTAGTATTGCAGTACCATCTTGTGTGCCAATGTGAGTAAAACCTGCTTGTTTCATTTTTGCCACATACTCATTCAATGTACCATCAATTGGTACACCTTTGAATGTAAGATGTCCTGATTCTTCTTGGGCAAATGCTGTTGCAGCTATTGTAAATGCGAGAAACAGCGAAAAGAAAAACTTTTTCATAATTCAAATCGTATCTAAAGATTATCAAATTGCATTTATTTATTGACTGAAGTTTCCCACCCCTTCATATCAGCTATTTGAGTAATAGTTCCCTTCGGTG
>ERZ791610.183-NODE-183-length-53442-cov-6.303463_pt1 | contig 53442 bp, 40 predicted proteins | sample MGYA00510061_ERZ791610 | MGnify/ENA primary metagenome ERZ791610 (study PRJEB30046, sample SAMN00791922) | human gut metagenome | study: EMG produced TPA metagenomics assembly of the A metagenome-wide association study of gut microbiota in type 2... | reverse complement strand
AAATCCGTGGGGTGGAATCTACTGGTATGATTTGTGCCGAAGACGAAATCGGTATTGGTACCGATCATGCAGGAATCATCGTGTTGCCGGCTGAAGCTGTTCCGGGTACTCTCGCCAAAGACTATTATAATATCAAGAGTGACTACGTACTCGAAGTAGATATTACTCCTAACCGTGCAGACGCTTGCTCACACTATGGTGTGGCCCGCGACTTGTATGCTTACCTGATTCAGAATGGCAAGCAGGCTACTTTGCAACGTCCATCTGTAGATGGATTTAAGGTGGAAAATCATGATTTGGATATCGAAGTAGTGGTTGAAAACAGCGAAGCCTGTCCTCACTATGCCGGCGTTACGGTGAAAGGCGTTACTGTGAAGGAAAGCCCCGAATGGTTGCAGAATAAATTGCGCCTGATCGGTGTACGTCCTATTAATAATGTAGTGGATATTACTAATTATATCGTTCATGCTTTCGGTCAGCCGTTGCACTGCTTCGATGCCGGAAAGATAAAAGGCAATGAAGTAATTGTCAAGACATTGCCGGAAGGCACTCCATTCGTCACATTGGATGAAGTGGAACGCAAGTTGAACGAACGCGATCTGATGATCTGCAACAAAGAAGAAGCGATGTGTATTGCCGGTGTATTCGGCGGACTGGATTCCGGTTCTACGGAAGCTACGACAGATGTATTCATCGAAAGCGCTTATTTCCATCCTACATGGGTACGTAAGACTGCCCGTCGTCACGGTCTGAATACGGATGCTTCTTTCCGTTTCGAACGTGGCATCGATCCGAACGGAGTAATCTATTGTCTGAAACTGGCTGCTCTGATGGTGAAAGAACTGGCCGGTGGCACTATCTCATCCGAAATTAAGGATGTTTGCGTTGCAGCTCCACAAGACTTCATGGTAGAACTTTCTTATGAGAAAGTAAATTCGCTGATTGGTAAAGTGATTCCCGTGGAAACGATCAAGAGCATTGTTACCAGCCTGGAAATGAAAATCATGAATGAGACAGTTGACGGACTGACATTGGCCGTTCCTCCTTATCGTGTAGACGTACAGCGTGATTGCGATGTGATCGAAGATATTCTACGTATCTATGGATATAATAATGTAGAAATCCCGACTACGCTGAACTCCAGTCTGACAACCAAGGGTGAGCATGATAAATCAAACAAATTACAGAATCTGGTTGCAGAACAGCTGGTTGGCTGTGGCTTCAATGAAATACTGAATAATTCTCTGACTCGTGCCGCTTACTACGACGGTCTGGAGAACTATCCATCCAACCATCTGGTGATGCTGCTGAATCCACTGAGTGCCGATCTGAACTGTATGCGTCAGACATTGCTGTTCGGTGGACTGGAAAGCATCGCTCACAATGCAAACCGCAAGAATGCCGATTTGAAATTCTTCGAATTCGGTAATTGCTATTACTTCGATGCGGACAAGAAGAATCCAGAAAAAGTACTGGCTACCTATTCGGAAGACTATCACTTGGGTTTGTGGGTGACTGGAAAGAAAGTAGCCAACTCATGGGCACACCCGGATGAAAACAGTTCGGTATACGAATTGAAGGCTTATGTAGAGAATATATTGAAGCGCCTGGGACTGGATTTGCACAACCTGGTAGTTGGCAATCTGACTGACGATATTTTCGCTACCGCACTTTCTGTTCATACCAAGGGGGGGAAGCGTCTTGCCTCTTTCGGTGTTGTGACGAAGAAACTGCTGAAAGCATTCGATATAGATAATGAGGTGTATTATGCCGACTTGAACTGGAAAGAACTGATGAAGGCTATCCGTTCAGTGAAGATCAGCTACAAGGAAATTTCCAAATTCCCTGCTGTGAAGCGTGACTTGGCATTGTTGCTCGACAAGAACGTACAGTTTGCCGAAATCGAAAAAATCGCTTACGATACAGAAAAGAAACTGCTGAAAGAAGTGGAACTCTTCGATGTATACGAAGGTAAGAACATCGAAGCAGGTAAGAAATCGTATGCGGTCAGCTTCCTGCTTCAGGATGAAACTCAGACGCTGAACGATAAGATGATCGATAAGATCATGTCTAAACTGGTGAAGAATCTGGAAGATAAGCTGAATGCAAAATTGAGATAAATTTAAAATTCACAATTCAAAATTAATACAAACCAATGGGAAGAGCATTTGAATATAGAAAAGCCGCAAAGCTGAAAAGATGGGGCCACATGGCTAAAACATTTACAAGACTGGGTAAACAGATCGCTATTGCCGTGAAGGCGGGTGGTCCGGAACCGGAAAATAACCCGACACTGCGTTCGGTCATCGCTACTTGTAAGCGTGAGAATATGCCGAAGGACAATATCGAACGTGCGATTAAGAATGCAATGGGTAAGGACCAGAGCGACTACAAGAGCATGACTTACGAAGGATACGGTCCTCACGGAATTGCTGTCTTTGTAGATACGCTGACTGATAATACGACTCGTACGGTAGCCGATGTACGCTCTGTATTCAATAAATTTGGTGGTAACCTCGGAACAATGGGATCATTGGCTTTCCTTTTCGACCATAAATGTATGTTCACTTTCAAGATAAAGGACGGCATGGATATGGAAGAACTGATCCTTGATCTGATTGATTACGACGTAGAAGATGAGTACGAACAGGATGACGAAGAAGGAACAATCACTATCTACGGTGATCCTAAGAGCTATGCCGCTATTCAGAAACATCTTGAAGAGTGTGGCTTCGAGGATGTCGGCGGTGATTTTACTTATATCCCGAACGATCTGAAAGAGGTAACTCCGGAACAACGCGAAACTTTGGATAAGATGATAGAACGTCTTGAAGAATTTGATGACGTGCAGACTGTTTATACAAACATGAAGCCGGAAGAAGGCGGAAACGAGGAGTAAGCGGATTATGGAATATGTTTATAGAACCCAGGGTACTTGCAGCACAAACATCGAACTGAATGTAGAAGATGGAGTTGTGAAGGAAGTTGCCTTTTGGGGAGGATGTAACGGAAATCTTCAAGGACTTTCACGTCTGGTAAAGGGAATGAAGGTAGAAGAGGTTATCAAGAAACTTGAAGGAGTACGTTGCAGTGGCAGACCGACGTCCTGTCCCGATCAGTTGTGCCATGCACTGCATGAAATGGGATATTAACGGAAGTCTCCCTTTATAAAATATACACTGGCCTCCGGCAATTCATTTTGCCGGAGGTTTTTTATTGTGCCGTACCTTTCCCTATTTGTCGGTATTTTGAACCAAAATCGACCTTCGGTCGTTATTTATAAGTATATTTGTGCTGAATAAACTATTATGCAATGATGAAGAATATTTTTCAAGACTTAAAACGGAAAGATCATAAACGTTATCTGGGCGGACTGGATGTTTTTAAATATATTGGTCCCGGACTTTTGGTAACTGTCGGATTTATTGATCCGGGCAACTGGGCATCAAATTTTGCCGCAGGTTCCGAGTTCGGCTATTCACTTCTTTGGGTGGTCACCTTATCCACTATCATGTTGATTGTCCTCCAGCATAATGTTGCTCACTTGGGGATTGTTACGGGGCTTTGCCTTTCGGAAGCCGCTACGAAATATACTCCTAAATGGGTATCCCGTCCTATTTTGGGTACGGCGGTATTGGCGTCTATTTCTACTTCATTGGCTGAGATTCTGGGAGGAGCCATCGCATTGGAGATGCTGTTTGATATGCCTATTATGTGGGGGGCGGTGCTGACCACACTTTTTGTCTCCATCATGCTCTTTACCAACTCCTATAAAAAGATAGAACGTTCCATTATTGCTTTTGTCTCGGTGATCGGTCTTTCATTTATTTATGAATTGTTTCTGGTAGAAATAGACTGGCCGGCTGCGACGATGGGTTGGGTGACGCCTGCTTTCCCGAAGGGTAGTATGCTGATTATTATGAGTGTGCTGGGAGCGGTTGTGATGCCTCATAATCTGTTTCTGCATTCGGAAGTAATACAGAGTCACGAGTATAATAAGAAAGACGATGCGTCTATCAAGAAAGTATTGAAATACGAGTTGTTCGATACGCTTTTCTCGATGATCGTTGGCTGGGCAATTAACAGTGCTATGATTCTGCTGGCTGCTGCTACTTTCTTTAAAAGCGGCATTCAGGTGGAAGAATTGCAACAAGCCAAATCACTGCTTGAACCTTTGTTGGGAAGTAATGCGGCAATCGTATTCGCATTGGCTCTGTTGATGGCAGGTATTTCGTCCACTATAACAAGCGGAATGGCGGCAGGTTCTATCTTTGCAGGTATCTTTGGAGAGTCATATCATATTAAAGACAGTCACTCGCAGGTAGGAGTAATCCTTTCGTTGGGAATTGCGCTGTTGCTGATTTTCTTTATTGGTGATCCATTCAAGGGATTACTGATTTCGCAGATGATATTGAGTATTCAGTTGCCTTTCACGGTATTCCTGCAAGTAGGGTTGACTTCATCCCGAAAGGTAATGGGGAATTATGTCAATAGCCGTTGGAGTACTTTTGTATTATATGCTATTGCAGTCATTGTTTCGGTATTGAATATAATGCTGCTGTTTTCATAAAACGAACATAAATCTATAAACTATAAAATGATGAAGATTATTACTTATAATGTGAACGGGCTTCGTGCTGCCGTTTCTAAAGGTTTGCCGGAATGGCTGGTGCAGGAGAATCCGGATATTCTTTGTCTGCAAGAGACAAAACTACAGCCGGACCAATATCCGGCAGAAGTATTTGAAGCTTTGGGTTACAGGGCTTATCTCTATTCTGCACAAAAGAAGGGATACAGCGGTGTGGCGATCCTTACTAAGCAGGAACCCGATCATGTGGAATATGGTATGGGGATAGAAGCTTATGACAATGAAGGGCGTTTTATCCGTGCGGATTTTGGCGACTTGTCCGTAGTCAGTGTTTATCATCCTTCGGGAACGAGCGGAGACGAACGGCAGGCATTTAAAATGGTGTGGCTGGAAGACTTTCAGAAATATGTGACAGAGCTGCGCAAGACTCGTCCGAACCTTATCCTTTGCGGTGACTATAATATCTGTCATGAGCCGATTGATATTCATGATCCTGTCCGGAATGCCACGAACAGCGGCTTCCTGCCCGAAGAACGGGAATGGATGACTCGTTTCCTTTCTGCAGGATTTATTGATTCTTTCCGTCTGCTCTATCCGGAGAAACAGGAGTATACGTGGTGGAGCTATCGTTTTAATTCGCGTGCCAAGAATAAAGGCTGGCGGATTGACTATTGCATGACCAGTGAGCCGGTACGTCCGATGCTGAAAAGTGCCAGCATACTGAGCGATGCCGTACATTCAGATCATTGTCCAATGGCTTTGGAAATAGAATAAAAACAGAAAATAGCATGGAAGATAGAATACAAAAAGCTGTAGAACTTTTTAAGAGCGGATATAACTGCTCGCAGTCTGTAGTAGCTGCATTTGCCGATATGTATGGTTTCACACAGGAGCAGGCAGTGCGTATGTCAGCCTCTTTTGGCGGAGGAATCGGGCGGATGCGTGAGACATGCGGGGCTGCTTGCGGACTGTTCCTGATAGCCGGACTGGAAACCGGAGCTACCGAAGCGACAGATCGTGAAGGAAAAGCTGCAAACTATGCGGTAGTGCAGGAATTGGCTGCCGAATTTAAAAAACGCAACGGGTCGTTGATTTGCGGAGAATTGTTGGGATTAAAGAAAAAAGAGCCGATTTCGACTGTTCCCGAAGAACGTAATACTCAATATTATAGCAAACGTCCGTGTGCTAAAATGGTGGAAGAAGCGGCAAGAATCTGGGTAGAATACCTCGAAAAACACCCTAAATAAGGGGATAAAATGCTTTTTTATTACAAAATCAGCAAAAAAAGATTCAATAAAGTGTTATATAACATAAAAATAACTATCTTTGTCCCCGAAATAAAATCTGAAAGCTTTCGGGCCGGATGATTTTTAAAGCATGTCTAACTATAATTTCAAAAGCAAATGTTGAAAGAAAAAGCAGGTGTAATCGCAGGTAATATCTGGAATGCACTGAATGAAACAGAAGGAATGACTGCCAAGCAACTGAAAAAAGCAACTAAATTGGTTGACAAAGATTTGTTCCTCGGCCTTGGCTGGTTATTGAGAGAAGATAAAGTTTCTGCTGAAGAAGTAGAAGGTGAACTCTTCATCAAATTGATCTAAGCGAGTAACTCACTTAAGCAATAAAAAAATGCGTTGGTACATGATTATAATGTTATCAACGCATTTTTTTATATTCCGCCATTTACGTATCTTTGCACACCAAAAAGACAAAATAATAAGAATTCAGAATGAAGAATATACGAAATTTCTGCATCATTGCCCACATTGACCACGGTAAATCAACCCTGGCAGACCGCTTGCTGGAGTTTACCAACACTATTCAGGTGACTAACGGGCAGATGCTTGATGATATGGATTTGGAGAAGGAGAGAGGTATCACCATCAAGAGCCACGCTATCCAGATGGAGTACAACTACAAAGGTGAAAAGTATATCCTTAACCTGATTGACACTCCGGGGCACGTGGATTTTTCGTATGAGGTATCCCGTTCCATTGCCGCTTGCGAAGGTGCGCTGCTTATCGTAGACGCATCGCAGGGAGTGCAGGCACAGACCATCTCCAATCTGTATATGGCTATCGAACATGATCTCGAAATTATCCCCATTATCAATAAATGTGATATGGCAAGTGCCATGCCCGAAGAGGTAGAGGACGAAATCGTAGAACTGTTGGGCTGCAAGCGTGATGAGATTATCCGTGCATCCGGTAAGACCGGAATGGGCGTGGAGGAAATCCTCGCAGCCGTTATCGAACGCATTCCGCATCCCGAAGGTGATGAGGAAGCTCCGTTGCAGGCATTGATTTTTGACTCTGTATTCAACTCCTTCCGTGGTATTATCGCTTACTTTAAGATCGAAAATGGAGTAATCCGCAAGGGAGATAAAGTGAAGTTCTTTAATACCGGAAAAGAGTATGATGCCGATGAAGTAGGTGTACTGAAAATGGAACTGGTTCCACGTAACGAACTTCGTACGGGCGATGTAGGTTACATTATATCGGGTATCAAGACCTCGAAAGAGGTGAAAGTGGGAGATACCATTACTCATGTTGCCCGTCCGTGTGATAAAGCGATTGCGGGTTTTGAAGAAGTGAAGCCAATGGTTTTTGCCGGAGTCTATCCGATTGAGGCGGAAGATTTTGAGGATCTGCGTGCTTCTTTGGAAAAATTGCAGTTGAATGACGCTTCGCTGACTTTCCAGCCGGAATCTTCATTGGCACTGGGCTTCGGTTTCCGTTGCGGTTTCCTCGGATTGCTTCACATGGAGATTGTACAGGAACGTCTGGATCGTGAATTCGACATGAATGTGATTACTACCGTGCCTAACGTATCTTATAATATATATGATAAACAAGGCAATATGAAAGAAGTGCATAACCCCGGTGGTATGCCTGATCCGACGTTGATCGACCATATTGAAGAACCTTATATCAAAGCGTCTATTATTACGACTACCGATTATATCGGCCCGATTATGACCCTCTGTCTGGGGAAACGTGGAGAACTCTTGAAACAAGAGTATATTTCCGGTAATCGTGTGGAAATATATTATAACATGCCTTTGGGTGAAATCGTGATCGACTTCTATGACCGATTGAAGAGTATTTCGAAAGGATATGCGTCGTTCGACTATCATCCCAATGGTTTCCGTCCTTCCAAGTTGGTGAAACTGGACATCATGTTGAATGGTGAACCGGTCGATGCGCTTTCTACGCTGATTCACTTCGATAACGCGTATGATATGGGACGCCGGATGTGTGAGAAACTGAAAGAATTAATCCCTCGCCAGCAGTTTGAAATCGCTATTCAGGCAGCTATCGGGGCTAAGATTATAGCTCGTGAAACTATTAAGGCAGTTCGCAAGGATGTAACTGCGAAGTGTTATGGTGGTGACGTAAGCCGTAAACGTAAACTGCTTGAAAAGCAGAAAAAGGGTAAAAAACGAATGAAACAAATCGGTAATGTGGAAGTGCCGCAGAAAGCCTTCCTCGCCGTACTGAAGCTGGATTAAAAAATGAACCGCAAGCGATTTTTCAGAGAGTTATTCTGAACAAATCGGCTTGCGGTTAGTTTTTTAATACACCAGGTGATTGTCTTCTGTCTGCAGAGCTTTCCTTGGCAATCACCTTTTTTGAAACAAACAACTATAAATATGAGAAAAGTTCTGTCTTTTTCGGGCTTCCTGATGTTGGGGCTCGTCATTTCACAATTCCTCCCGATGATAGCGGGAGAAGGATATGGAACTGTTAAGGTCCTGTCGAATATACTACTTTATGTATGTCTTAGTTTTATAATGATTAATGTGGGTCGGGAGTTTGTGCTCGACAAAGTCCGCTGGAAAAGTTATGCCGAGGATTATCTTATAGCGATGGCTACAGCTGCCCTGCCTTGGTTCATGATTGCTATCTATTATGTATTCGTGCTTCTTCCGCCTGATTACTGGAATAGTTGGGAGGCTTGGAAAGAGAATCTGTTACTAAGTCGTTTTGCCGCACCTACGTCGGCCGGCATCTTGTTTACGATGCTGGCGGCTATCGGGTTAAAGTCCAGCTGGATATATAAGAAGATTCAGGTCCTGGCTATTTTTGATGATCTGGATACCATTCTTTTGATGATCCCTCTTCAGATCATGATGATTGGTTTGCGTTGGCAGCTGATTATTGTGGTGGTTATTGTATTTATGCTGTTGTCCATTGGATGGAAACAACTGAATAAGTATAACTGGCGGCAGGATTGGAAAGCTATTCTCTTCTATTCCGTTATCATATTTCTGGCTACGCAGATACTTTATCTCGGCAGTAAAGAGCTGTATGGAGAAGAAGGAAGTATCCATATCGAAGTTCTGTTGCCGGCATTTGTATTGGGTATGATCATGAAGCATAAAGAGCACGATACTCCTGTAGAACGAAAAGTCTCTACTGGAATCTCCTTCCTGTTTATGTTCCTGGTAGGTATGAGTATGCCTCATTTTATCGGAGTTAACTTTGCGGAAACTCATACAGGAACGCATTCGGTGACAGGTTCGCAGGAGATGATGTCCTGGGGAATGATTTTGTTCCATGTTGTCATAGTCTCTTTCTTATCGAATATAGGCAAACTTTGTCCGATGTTCTTCTATCGTGACCGGAAGTTGAGTGAGCGACTGGCCCTTTCCATTGGTATGTTTACCCGCGGTGAGGTAGGTGCCGGAATTATATTTATTGCATTGGGTTATAATCTCGGCGGTCCGGCACTGGTCATTTCCGTACTTACATTGGTGTTGAATCTTATTCTGACAGGAATATTTGTCCTTTGGGTGAAAAACTTGGCTTTAAGGAGCTATAATGATTAAAAAAATCCATATATTGCGGATCAAATACTATAAACACCTTTCATTATGACAATTTTGCGTACAATGCGAAATTTCTCGTCAATGAATATTGCGGCGAGTATCCTTTTGTTTGTAGCGGCAATAGCGGCTGCTATCATAGCCAATTCTCCGGTTGCTCCGGTTTATCAGGAGTTCCTTTTGCATGAACTTCATTTGCAGATCGGTAATTTTAATCTGCTTTCGCATGGCGGAGAGAATCTGCGGATGATCGAGTTCATCAATGACGGGTTGATGACCATCTTTTTCTTGCTGGTAGGATTGGAGATCAAACGGGAGTTGTTGGTTGGTGAGCTTTCTTCCTTCCGCAAGGCGGCGCTTCCCTTTATTGCTGCCTGTGGCGGTATGCTGTTTCCGGTGATTGTTTACATGTCAATCTGTCCTCCGGGCAGTGCGGGAAGTCAGGGATTGGCCATTCCAATGGCAACGGATATTGCTTTTTCGTTAGGGGTATTAAGTCTGTTGGGAAGCCGTGTGCCGTTGAGCCTGAAGATATTTCTGACGGCTTTTGCGGTAGTTGATGATATCGGAGGTATCCTTGTAATTGCTCTTTTTTATAGTTCGCATGTGTCGTATGGGTATATTCTGATAGCCGCATTGCTTTACGTTTTACTTTATTTTATAGGGAAGCGTGGGACTACCAATAAGATTTTCTTTTTAGTGATCGGTGTCGTTATATGGTATTTATTTTTGCAATCCGGTATTCATAGTACCATTTCGGGAGTTATTCTGGCGTTTGTTATTCCGGCGAAACCCCGTCTGGATGTCGGAAAATATATCGAGCATATTCGTCATACAATTGCAGGTTTCCCGGTGGTGGAATCGGGAAGTATCGTATTGACTAATGAGCAGATTGCCAAACTGAAAGAGGTCGAATCTGCTTCCGACCGTGTTATCAGTCCTCTGCAGTCTTTGGAGGATAATTTGCATGGAGCTGTCAATTATCTGATTCTTCCGTTGTTTGCCTTTGTCAATGCAGGCGTTGTCTTTAGTGGCAGCGGTGAGTTGGTAGGAAGTGTAGGGATGGCAGTGGCAGCAGGGTTGCTGTTTGGTAAATTTGCGGGAATTTATTTCTTTACCTGGTTGGCTATAAAGATAAAACTCACTCCAATGCCGCCGGGTATGACTTGGAAGAATCTTTCCGGTATAGCTCTGTTGGGAGGGATCGGTTTTACGGTGTCGCTTTTCATTGCCAATCTTTCTTTTGGTGCAAATTATCCTGTTCTGTTGAATCAGGCTAAGTTCGGAGTGCTATCGGGGACTATTCTTTCCGGATTATTAGGATACATTGTACTCAGGATAGTATTACCTGTCCGAAAGCGGAAATAATAATTAGAGATCAGTCGTTCAGGCATATCGGATATTCATCAGGCGATATGCCTTTTTATTGTATATATAATATAAGGTGAAAATGATATCTACTAATAATATTAGTTAAACAACTGTTTTATTTAGTAGATTAACTAATAGTGTTAGTTGTTTGTTTGAAAAATAGTATTATATTTGTGCCATTGGAAGAACAATAAATATGTAGACTATGAAACAGATGAGACGATTGACCGTCAAAGAGGAAGAAATTATGCGTATATTTTGGGAACATGGACCTATGTTTGTTCGTGAACTTCTATCATTCTATGATGAACCAAAACCGCATTATAACACAGTTTCTACCCTTGTTCGAGGGCTGGAGGAGAAAGGTTTTGTGGGGTATAAAGCCTACGGAAATACTTATCAATATTATGCTCTTGTTTCGGAAAAGGAGTATAAGAGTTCGGCACTCAAAGAAGTGGTTTCCCAGTATTATAATAATTCCTATATCAATGTAGTGTCTTCTTTTATTGAAGAAGAAGGGATGTCTGTTGATGAACTAAAATCGCTGATAGAGTATATAGAGCAAAGTAAAAAGAAGAAGTAATCTCTCTCTGGTCTATCGGACAGATACGATTTTTATTCTATGGACAAACAACTTTTAATCTGAAAACACAATGGGAGCTTTTTTATTCTATCTGCTGAAATCCGGATGTTGCTTAGTGGTCTTTTATATTTTCTTTAAGCTGCTGATGAGCCGGAGTACTTTTTTCCGTTTCAACCGCATCACTTTGTTGGTTGGGTTGTTAGGATGTACTTTGCTTCCACTTATTGAGCTGACAACTACTGAAGAGACATTTTTGTATACTCCGTTGTATGCCATTCACGAGATATTGCAAAGTACGGAGTCTGTCATTCTAAATCCGGAACAGATGGAAGATCCTATTCTTATATCTGAAAAGAATCCGGAAATAAACTCTTTGAATTGGATTCCTGTGACTTTAGCTTTTATATATGGAGTGGGGGCTTTGGTGACACTGATCTGGTTGTCTTTGTCCACTTGTCGTTTGATTCAGTTGATTCGTACGTCAGAGAAAAAACAGTTTGGAAACTATGTATTAGTGATTCCTCAGCAGCCAACTGCTTCATTTAGCTGGGGTAAATATATTGTTATTTCAGCAGCTGACTACTCTCAACAGTCCGAAGAAATACTCCTCCACGAAACGATGCATTTACGAAATCATCATACTTTGGACTTATTGTTTATGCAGATATTCCTGCTTGTTTATTGGTTTAATCCTGTCGTTTGGCTACTAAAACGGGAGTTGCAGGAAGTACATGAATTTGAAGCCGATAATGGCGTAATTAATACAGGCATCGATGCAACTAAATATCAATTATTACTGGTGAAAAAAGCTGTTGGTACAAGGCTCTACTCTATGGCTAATGGCTTTAATCACTCTAAACTTAAAAAACGTATCACTATGATGTTAAAAGAAAGAACCAATCGTTGGGCACGATTAAAGCTGTTGCTTGCCGTGCCTGTGATGGCTGGAGCGCTTTATGTGTTTGCACAGCCGGAAGTGAAAGAAGTTCCGCGACAGATTCAGTCTGAACTTCAGCAGAAAGAAGCGGATGATTATTCATCTTTGATGTTTTTTTTCAAAGAAGGGGGAGAGAGATACAGCAAGCTGGTTAATGGAGCGTATCCACCCTCTAAGATTAAAGCAAGACAGGTTCACTCCCTTTTTGTTAATAAACAAAATAGGGTGATGTTCGATAATGATGTATGTTCAGTGGATGAGTTGAAGTCTACTATTGTGAAGAATTTGATGAAATCCTGGGAAGAAAGTAAGAGGAAAGAATACCAAGTTATTTCTTTTCAGGTTGATCGCGGAAGTGAAATTGCTGCACTCACTACTATACTCAAAGAAGTAAAAGGAGCATTTGAGCAAATTCGTGCTGATTTGTCTATTACATTGACAGATAAAAGTGAAGAAGCGTTGGACCGATTGTTTCCCGTTCTACTGTCGGAAGGTGCTACGAGAAATTATGGATTGAAAGAGCTGTCAATGGAGGAGAAAATCAGTGGGATTGTGGTAACAATTCACACTTCGGAAGGGAAGGAAGTAATGAAAGATTATACTTTAACGGAATTGAAACAGAAAATCACTGCTGCACGTGCAAAGCAAGCTGATCCGGAAAGTTTGGTTATTGGCCTCAAGATAGAGAAAGGGTGTAAGATGGGATACGTGACGGATACCAAGCAGGTGCTGAGGGAATGTAGTGCATTGAAGATTAATTATTCAACTGATAACTAATTAGTTTATAAATAGTGTCACTATATAGCCAGCATAGTGACACTATCCAATCAATATGGTGACACTATCCCAACCGGATAGCGACACCATCTTAAAAGGTCTATAATTTTTGTTTTATTCATCATCCCCGTCATCCGCTATCGGCAGAATTCTCTGACTTTCCTCATGGGGCAATTGTTCTACTTGGCGTAGTTTCCGTTCAATAGCGCGGGTTCTTTTTCCCATCACTTCTTCCAGTTGGTCACCGGCACTTTGCAGGTTCTTCTGTACCTTTTCGAGTAGGCCTCCGAATTTGCTGAATTCAGTTTTAACCGCTCCCAAAACTGTCCACACTTCTCCGGTACGCTTTTGAATAGCCAGCGTGCGGAATCCCATCTGAAGACTGTTCAATATAGCACCAAGGGTAGTTGGTCCCGTCACTACAATTTTATATTCTTTTTGTAGCGTCTCTACCAAGCTTGTTCTTCGGATCACCTCTGCATAGATGCTTTCAAAAGGCAGGAACATGATGGCAAAGTCTGTGGTGAAAGGCGGGTCTACATATTTATCGTGAATATCTTTCGCCATTTTCTTGATGGTTGTTTCCAGTTGCTTGCCGGATGATTCCATCAATGCAGTATCTCCTGCCTCGAAAGCGTCGTAGTATTGCTCATATACATCTTTCGGGAATTTTGCATCGATAGGCAGGTATACGGTGCTGTTCGCATCATCCTTACCCGGTAACTTAATGGCAAATTCCACAAATTCAGTTCCGCTTTTCTTGGTTTTCACGTTGGCGTCATATTGTTCCGGACTCATCATCTGTTCCAGCAATGCTCCTAACTGAACTTCACCGAATGTACCGCGCATTTTTACGTTACTCAATACTTTTTTCAGTCCACCGACGTCTTGTGCGAGAGATTTCATTTCTCCCAGTCCCTTCTGTACATTTTCCAGTTGTGAGCGGACGATTTCAAAGGACTGTCCAATGCGTTCATTCAATGTCTTCTGTAATTTTTCTTCCACCATCAGTCGCATATCATCCAGCCGCTTTTCAGTCGATTTTATCAAGACCTCTTGCTGGCGTGCCATTGTGTCGAACTTTTGGCGTTGCAGTTCCCCGTTTGTCATCATGTTCTTATGCAGTACGTCTTGCAATTGTTGCATATTCTGATTCAGCGTTTGGGTCATTTCCATGCGAAGTTCCCGGATACTGCGGTTTAGTTCTTCGCGGTTCTCTTGCATTTGCTGGCGCAAGGCTGCCTGTAATTGTTCCGCTTGCGCATGATTATTTCCTTTTGCCAGTGATAGTACAATCGAGATTACTGCTAATGCGGCAATAACAATAAGTAGAATCAGTTCCATCAATAAGTCAGAATTTCATTTCCGGTTTCAGTAATCAGAATCATATTCTCCCATTGGGCAGAGGGCAGTCCGTCATCTGTGCATACCGTCCATCCGTCAGCTTCGTCAACAAATACTTCATAAGTACCCATATTTATCATCGGTTCAATGGTAAAGGTCATGCCCGGAACGATCATCATTCCTGTTCCCCGGCGTCCGAAATGTTCCACATCCGGTGCTTCATGAAACTGCATTCCTACACCATGCCCGCAAAGATCGCGTACCACGTTGAATCCGTTCTTTTCTGCGTGTTCCTGAATAGCGGCGCCTACATCTCCTAATTGTTTCCAAGGCTGTGCGGCGGCTATACCTATTTCCATACACTCTTTAGTCACTTGAACCAGTTTGCGCATTTCGGGACTTACGTCACCGATCATAAACATACGGGATGCGTCGGAGAAATATCCTTTGTAAATGGTAGAAACATCTACATTGATGATATCTCCGCTTTGCAGTATTTCTGTTTTGCTGGGAATACCGTGGCATACCACATCATTGATACTGGTGCAGACGCTTTTAGGAAATCCTTCGTAGTTGAGAGGAGCAGGGATGGCACCGTGCTTTGTGGTGAAGTCATATACCATGACATCGATTTCTTCAGTCGACATTCCTTCACGGATATTCTCCGAAATATAATCCAACAGGGCAGTATTGATTTTGGCACTCTCACGGATTCCTTCCAGTTGTTCGGGAGTACGCAGTACTTTGCGCGGTGGGAGTTTGTAACCTTGTTTTCTGTATTTCTGTATTTTCGCTTCTACTTCAGCCGGGTAATTGGAGGGAGTAAACCGGAATCCCTTGATAAAGTTCTTCATTATTATAGGATGTTTTTTAATCGTACTACAAAGGTACGAGAATAAATGGAAAATGAAATCGTTTATCATGTGATTCCTTTTTTACCATTCATAAGAAATACAGATCTGAGGCACCCATTCCCATCTTTTTTGTATGGTGTTGTATTGATATTGTACGCCGGTTTTCAATTTCCAGCCTTTACCTACTTTTAAAACAATGTCGCTGCCTAGTGTGGTTGGTATTGCTTCAGAGGAAAGTCCACGGTATCTTCGGGTGTCCAGATTTTGTTTACCATATATGCTAAGAAACCATTTTTTAGAGAGCTTATAATCCATTTGAGTTTGGATATGAAAGTGGTTTGAACTTTCACTAAAGTTACTTTTACTATGCAGAGTGAAATTTTTGTTTATTTTGAGCCGTGAATAAGTGGGTAAGAAAGTAGAATTGGTCTGTCGAAAGATGTTATGAGTATGAAAAGGTAATTTCGGAGATATGATTGTTGATTTAAGAGTCGGTAATGTTGGATCAAAGTCAACAAAGGGTTTTGTATGATATAACATGTTTTGTTCTGTCTTCTTTACGAATACCTTATTGATTCTGATTTCTTGCTCAGAATTTAATGTTTGCTGTAGCCTCAATGAATCTTGTTTGCTCCACTCTTGTCCTGCTACGGATAAGGGGAGTAATAATAGACAAAGAGTACCTAACTGATATTTATAAGCGTCCATATAGTGTGCTAGTATAGTTTATTCTATGGACGGTGAAAAAGTGAAAATGCTGCTTTATGTAATGAATAAATAATAGCTATTTTACATAATATGAGAATACTTTTCTTTTTTTGTATAGGTGTATTAAGCACATTTATCGTCTCCTGTCGCATCTATGGAAACAAAACCTATATAGTTGTTTTTTATGTATTGAGTGATAAGTTCTAGTTTCTTGATTGGTTCATTTTTCATAAATCTTGAATGATGTCGAGAGAAAAAATGAGGTGGAAAATATAGATGGCATAGTTACAACCATTTCTTTTCTGAGCATTGCAGGACTCATAGTTCTTGTTATCATTCTGTGATGTTTGTATTTAAGATAATCTTTTTGCTTTAAATACCGGTTCTATCTTCTGAATCTCCGATTCAAATCCGAACCAATAGCCATGTCCTTCTTCGTTAATAGGAAGAAAACATAACCGTAGGTTCTCACGATATGAACCATATATAATTTCCCAATTATCGGGAGGAACTTGGCGTTTTGTCTTTACTTTTTCAGCGGGGATTTTTTTTAACGACATACCGGCTTCTATCCATGCAATACTGACTTGTGTCACGTAATCGGGATAATGATTCTTGCAGAAATTATAGAGGATAAGTCCCCTTTTTTCTAGACTCAAAGGAGTGTCGATGACATCTGTCTGTATTAGATGGTCAAGTAACTCGTGCAGGAAATGCGGATTATCCAAAATGAGGGTACGAGTCAGACTTCGCCATGTAGGTGTATTATAGAATCCGTCTAAAAGACGGGACAGATAGTGGGCGGTTTGCAATTCTTCTACGGAAATTTCTTTAGTCTGCAAAACTTCGTAGGGAGGGAGAGGAGAGTATTGAATGCCTAACTCTTCCGCCCTTCTTCGCATTTCCGTGCCGGGAAGTAATTTTAATGATTCCAGTTGTATTTCCCCTGCACCATATTCGGCAAGTGTACGAACGTCTTCAAATATTTCGGATAGGTGATAGAGAGGAAGACCGGCTATTAAGTCAGCATGTGTCTCCATGTTCTTAAGGGAACAAAGATATTTCAGACCTTGAAGGGCATCAGATAATTTTCCGATACGTCGGCTTTTCTCTAATACGGGTTCACGAAGGCTTTGAATACCTGCTTCGAGGTGTAGCAAACCATTAGGTAAAATAGCGAGTTCTTCTTTTAATTCTTCGGAGAGAAGTGCCGGATGAATTTCCAAATGGAAACAGATGTCCGGGGTATATTCACGGAAGAGGTGAAGAAGTTCTTTGGCTCGCTTATTATTATAGTTGAAAGTGCGGTCGAGTGCACGCACATTTTTGATGCCATGCTGATGGATAACATTCAGTCGTTCGCGGATTGCTTCCAATGAAATGGTGCGAACCGGTTTCTCACCTCCGCTGACGCAGAAAGCGCATGTGTTGAAGCATCCTCGGGTAGTTTCCAGTTGTACGAAAGGCTTGCTCCAATTAAAAAAACGACTTTTCTCCGGTGAGACGAGCTGAGAGAAGTTCATGACACGGGCAATACCGTTGTCTTGATATTGGTCTGATTCGTCCAGATAACATAATCCGGATATCTGATTCCACTCATTTACAGGGTGATTCCATACTTTTAACCAAATTGGGAATACTTCTTCTCCTTCTCCCCGAAACACTCCGTTGACAAATTTGTTCTTTCTTAAGAAGGCTTCGTTATTTCCTAAAAACTCCGGACCGCCGAGTACGATGCAGCAATGAGGTAGCAAAGCTTTAGCACGTGAAACGATATGCAACAGTTGCTCGTGGTTAAATAGCCAGTTGGTAGCAGCAATAATATCCGGTTGATGGTGATAGATTTGGTTGACTACCATTCCGGTATTTTCGTTGATGGTTGCCGATACTGTACACCACTCAATGGTAGTGTCATCTGCTATTTGAGCATGTAATGCAGGCAATGCCAGCGATGAGTGCGCATAGGAGCTATTTAAATCAAGCCAAAGAAGTTTCATGTGTAAATTTTACTATTAGTGGGACAAAGGTACAAAAAACTTGCATCTTAAGGCATATAGTAAAATAAAAACGCTAATTTTGCAATAATAAACGCAATAAACTAGAAAATTATGAAGAATTTGAAAAAATACGTAGGTGTTCTCATGTTGCTGACTTTATTGGTCGGCTTTACTTCGTGCGAAGATGATGAAACTATATTTGATCACATAGTAGGGCGTACATGGGTTGGTGATTTAGGATTTTGGGTAGATAATAGTCCGGTGGAAAGTGGAATAACCTTTAAGAGTAATGGTTTTGGTGTAGATGAACAATGGTATTATGATTGGGATAGAGTAGCGGCTGTTTTAGATGTCCGCTGGTGGATTGAAGATGGAGATTTATTCTTGGATTATGGTAATGGCTATCCTTTATTAATATTAGCAGATGTTTATGTTGAAGGCCGATATCTTACAGGGCGTTTGTATTCAAATAATATAGATCAAGGAACCGTTACTTTAGAAATGAGTAATTAGTGAAGATCTAAAAAAGAATTGTGGAATTGGAAAAAATATCGATTTTTTTATAAAAGTTCCCCTTATTGAAGGCTAATCTATGTACAGAGTTGCCAGCAAATAAGGGGAATTTTATTATTTTATTTCTTTAGGAACAACTTCTTAAACTCTCCCGGATAAGGTGTCTCAAACTCCATTAAATCTCCCGTCACCGGATGATAGAAACAAAGTTTGAAGGCGTGGAGTGCCAGTCTTCCGATCGGGTTAAGCGATTCTTCGCCTCCATATCTTCCGTCACCTATAATAGGATGTCCTAAATCCTGCATATGTACACGAATCTGATTCTTACGTCCTGTTTCCAGATCAAGTTCTAACAGTGAATAACCGTTAGCACGTTTGATTGTCTTGTAGTGTGTGATGGATTTTGAACCACCATCATCATAATCGCTGGAGCTTACATAAAGAGTTTTATCCGTCAGCCAGGAAACCACAGTGTCATAATCCTTCTCCATTGTTCCCTCAACAACAGCTACATAACGGCGGTCAGTCACTATTTCATACCAGTTGTCACGTAATGTCCGTTGTGTTTTTTCGTCTTTTGCGAACATCATTAATCCTGATGTATCCCTGTCCAGACGATGTACGATAAACACACGGTGCTGTCTGCCCGAGCGCTGTACATATTCATTCAGAATCGTATAAGCGGTGCGCTCTTTTTGTCGCTCGGTATTGACAGATAAGAGTCCTTGCATTTTTTCCACTACAATGATATAAGCGTCCTCATATACAATTTTCAGCAGTCTGTTATGAAATTCCTTCTTTCCTTTTTCCTTGCTGATTTGTACTTTCATTCCGGGTTGCAGCGGGAAGTTGAACTGAGTGGTGATTACGTTATCTACCAATACCACCCGTTTGCTCAGTAATGACTTCAGTTTCGTGCGGCTTGCGTCCGGCATTTTGGCAGCCAGAAACTCCATTAGTTCCATGGGCTCTTTGACTGCATAGTTCGTATATTGGGCACGTGCTTTTTCTGCAGGAGTTCTTCTCGGTCTTTTTTCCATTTCTTTTTTCTTTTGCGAACAATTCAACTAACGTATTATCGAAGCTCCAGCAACACTACATTTTCCACATGATGCGTATGCGGGAACATATCTACAGGTTGCACAGCTTTCACTTTATATTTGCCGTCAAGCAGTTGTAAGTCGCGTGCCTGCGTAGCCGGGTTGCAGCTTACATACACAATCCGCTTCGGTTCGGCAAACAGAATAACATCAACCACATCCTGATGCATACCTGCACGTGGGGGGTCGGTGATAATCACATCCGGACGTCCATGCTGATTGATAAATTCCTGAGTCAGCATATCTTTCATATCTCCGGCATAGAACAAGGCATTCTTAATCTCATTAATCTCGGCATTTACCTTTGCGTCTTCGATAGCTTCCGGTACATACTCGATACCAATCACCTGACGAGCCTGGCGGGATACAAAATTGGCAATGGTTCCCGTTCCGGTATATAGGTCGTATACCAGTTCCTTTCCGGTCAGCCCGGCAAATTCGCGGGCTATCTTATATAAATTGTATGCCTGTTCGGAATTGGTCTGATAGAATGATTTCGGACCGACTTTGAAACGCAGTCCTTCCATTTCTTCAAACATATGGTCTTTTCCCTTGAATACATGTACATCCAGATCATTGATCGTATCGTTGCACTTATTATTAATAATGTATAGGAGAGAAGTGATTTCGGGGAATGAATCGGCAATGAACTGCAGCAGTTGCTTGAATAGTTCCATTTCATGGTCTTCCGTAATCTTGCAGATGACAATGACCATCAGCTCTCCTGTTGATGAAGTGCGGATAATCATATTCCGTAACATACCTTCCTGAGTACGCAGATTGATGAAGGAGTAATCATGCTCGTAAGCATAATCGCGTACAGCATTACGAATACGATTGGAGATGTCGTCCTGTAACCAGCATTTTTCAATAGCCAGCACTTTGTCGAAAGCTCCGGGAATATGAAAACCTACAGCATTCATCTGATCATACTTCACATCCTGCCGAACTTCATCGTTCGTGAGCCAGCGTTTGTTCGAAAAAGTGAACTCCAGTTTATTCCGGTAGAACTCTGTTTTGGCAGAACCCAGAATCGGTGAAATTTCCGGAAGTTCGATCTTTCCGATGCGTCTCAGATTGTCTTCTACTTGTTTCTGCTTATACCTGATTTGTTCCGAATAGGGGAGTACCTGCCATTTACAACCGCCGCATACGCCGTAGTGTTGGCAGAAAGGAACGGCACGTACGGGCGACAGCTCGTGGAATTTCACAGCTTCGGCTTCGGCGTATTTGTTCTTTTTGCGCTTGATCTGCAGGTCTACAACATCACCTGGCACTACATAAGGAACAAAAATCACCAGGTCGTTTACTTTTGCGATGGCTTTTCCTTCGGCAGCCACATCCGTTATTGTTACCTTCTCCAGCAGGGGAAGTTCTTTTCTCTTTCTTGCCACTTTTACACCAATCTAATAATTATGATGCAAAAGTAGGTATTTTTTTTGGAAAACTTTCGTGTCTATGAAAATATTCCAGATTGTAATGTCGAAATTGCATTTTAATAGAAAGTTTTTTCTCAAAAAGTTTTCTGATTTGCGAAATATACTTAGATTTGCGAACAGAAAAAAATCATAATGTAACTTTAAACACAATATTATGGATAAAAAAAGAGTTTATACCTTTGGAAATGGTCAGGCAGAAGGAAAGGCCGACATGAAGAATTTGTTAGGTGGTAAAGGTGCCAATCTTGCCGAGATGAATTTAATTGGAATTCCCGTTCCTCCCGGATTCACAATAACTACAGAAGTTTGTACGGAGTATAATACGTTGGGACGTGATAAAGTGGTTGAGTTGCTGAAAGATGAAGTAGTAAAGGCCATTGCCCGTGTAGAAGAATTGATGAAATCTAAATTTGGTGATATCGAAAATCCATTGTTGGTTTCTGTACGTTCAGGTGCCCGTGCGTCTATGCCGGGTATGATGGATACTATTCTGAATCTGGGTCTGAATGACGAGGTGGTGGAAGGTATCATCCGCAAGACTGGTAATGCCCGTTTTGCATGGGACTCTTATCGTCGTTTTGTACAGATGTACGGTGACGTTGTTCTGGGCATGAAGCCGACGAACAAGGAAGATATCGATCCGTTCGAAGCAATCATTGAAGAAGTAAAAGAATCAAAAGGAGTAAAGCTTGATAACGAACTGGAAGTAGCAGACCTGCAAGAGCTTGTGAAGAAGTTCAAGGCCGCTGTGAAAGAACAGACCGGAAAAGATTTCCCGACTTGTGCTTACGAACAACTTTGGGGAGCTATCTGTGCCGTATTTGATTCATGGATGAACGAACGTGCTATCCTTTATCGTAAGATGGAAGGTATACCTGATGAATGGGGAACAGCTGTAAACGTACAGGCTATGGTATTCGGTAATATGGGTGACACTTCTGCAACAGGAGTTTGCTTCTCTCGTGATGCCGGTACAGGTGAAGACCTTTTCAACGGTGAATACCTGATCAACGCACAAGGTGAAGATGTGGTAGCCGGTATCCGTACTCCACAACAGATTACGAAGGTTGGTTCTCAGCGCTGGGCTGTACTGGCAGGTGTGACAGAAGATATTCGTGCTGCAAAATTCCCTTCAATGGAAGAAGCTATGCCGGAAATCTATAAGGAACTGGATGCATTGCAGACTAAATTGGAGAACCACTATAAAGATATGCAAGATATGGAATTCACCGTGCAGGAAGGTAAGTTATGGTTCCTGCAGACTCGTAACGGTAAACGTACCGGTGCGGCTATGGTGAAAATCGCAATGGACTTGCTCCGTCAGGGCATGATTGATGAAAAGACTGCTTTGATGCGTGTAGAACCTAACAAACTGGATGAACTTCTTCACCCGGTATTCGATAAATCCGCTTTGAAACAGGCGAAAGTGCTGACTCGCGGTCTTCCGGCTTCTCCGGGTGCTGCAACCGGTCAGATTGTATTCTTCGCTGATGATGCCGCCGAATGGCATGCTGCCGGAAAGAAAGTGGTAATGGTACGTATCGAGACTTCTCCGGAAGACTTGGCTGGTATGGCAGTTGCCGAAGGTATCCTGACAGCTCGTGGTGGTATGACTTCTCATGCTGCTGTGGTAGCTCGTGGTATGGGTAAATGTTGTGTATCCGGTGCAGGAGCATTGAATATCGACTATAAGACTCGTACAGTAGAAATTGACGGCATTGTTTTGAAAGAAGGCGATTATATTTCTTTGAACGGTAGTACAGGCGAAGTATATAATGGTAAGGTAGAAACTCAGGCTGCAGAACTTTCCGGAGACTTTGCCGATTTGATGAAACTCTCGGATAAATATACCCGTCTGCAAGTACGTACCAATGCGGATACTCCTCACGATGCGGAAGTAGCACGTAACTTTGGTGCAGTAGGTATCGGCCTTTGCCGTACGGAACATATGTTCTTCGAAGGTGAAAAGATCAAGGCAATGCGTGAAATGATTCTGGCAGAAAATGCAGAAGGACGTCGTAAAGCACTCGCTAAGATTCTTCCGTATCAGCAAGCCGACTTTAAGGGCATCTTTAAAGCAATGGCCGGTTGTCCGGTGACTGTTCGTCTGCTCGATCCTCCTTTGCATGAGTTTGTTCCTCATGATACGAAGGGACAGCAGGAAATGGCTGATACGATGGGTGTAAGCCTGCAATATATCCAGCAACGTGTAGAATCGCTGTGTGAACACAATCCGATGTTGGGTCACCGCGGTTGCCGTCTGGGAAATACATATCCTGAAATAACTCAGATGCAGACACGTGCTATCTTGGGTGCTGCTCTTGAACTGAAGAAAGAAGGAGTAGAGACACATCCTGAAATCATGGTTCCGTTGACCGGTATTTTATATGAATTCAAGGAACAAGAGAAGGTGATTCGTGAAGAGGCTGCCAAGTTGTTTGAAGAAGTGGGCGACAGCATTGATTTCAAAGTAGGTACTATGATTGAAATTCCTCGTGCAGCTCTGACTGCTGACCGTATTGCTTCATCTGCTGAATTCTTCTCATTCGGAACGAATGACTTGACTCAGATGACCTTCGGATATTCTCGTGACGATATCGCTTCCTTCCTTCCGGTTTATCTGGAAAAGAAGATTTTGAAAGTAGACCCGTTCCAGGTGCTCGATCAGAATGGTGTAGGTCAGTTGGTACGTATGGCTACAGAAAAGGGCCGTGCTATCCGTCCGGATTTGAAATGCGGTATCTGTGGCGAACATGGTGGTGAACCGTCTTCAGTGAAGTTCTGCCATAGAGTAGGTTTGAATTACGTTAGTTGCTCTCCGTTCCGGGTACCTATCGCAAGATTAGCAGCGGCTCAGGCAGCAATTGAAGGATGAATAAAAACGCTGAAATAGCGTACTGTAGGGCGGTTGAAGCTGGTTAGGTGCTTCAATCGCCTTTTTGTTTTAATATGGTTATACATGCTTTTTTATGAGTAATATGCTTGCTTGCGCACTAAAAAATAATATCTTTGCAAAGTGATGCGCACCAAGCGCGCACTAATAATACATGTTGCTATGGCTACATTTAAAGCGTGCGTTAAGTATAAAAGAAGTGATGGATTGTACACAGTGTATATCAAGGTTGTACATAATAGAAAAAATGGGTATATCAAAACAGATAAAATATCTGATTCACCGGATGTGAATGGTGTTTTTAAGGATGTAAACGTTAATAGATACTGTGCAAATGTAATTGCTGGGTATGCGGAAAAAATAAATAAGGTTGATTCTAAAAATTGGACTATTCAAGAGGTCATTGCTTACCTTAATTCCATTGACGAAGATGTATGTTTTAGTGAGTATGCCAAGAAGTTTACAGATGCTATGTATAATCACGGGCAGGAAAGAAATGCAAAGAACTATTATTTGGCAATAGGTAATTTGGAAAGATTCATTGGTACAAATAGAGTAATGTTTTCTCAGCTTACAAGAAAGGTTTTGGAGCAATGGATTGAATCGTTATCGAGTACGGCTAGGGCAAAAGAAATGTATCCAATATGTATAAGGCAGGTCTTTCGAAAAGCTATGCTTGATTTGAATGACGAGGATCGAGATATAATTCGAATCAAAAGTAATCCATTTCTCCGTATTAAAATCCCCGAAGCGGATATGCCGGAAAAGAAATCGGTAAGTGTGGATGTATTAAGAGCGTTCATGAAAGCAGATCTTCCTCCAACTAAAATGATGGTTCAATCTGAAGAGATTGGGCAGGATGTGGCTTCTCTTATTCTTTTTCTAGGCGGTATTAGCACTGCTGATTTATTCTGCTTGAAGGAAGAGATGTGTGATGATGATGCCATCAGATATAATAGATGTAAAACAAGAAATTCCCGGCGGGATAATGCATATTGTGAATTGCCTATTCCAGAATGTATCAGACATCTTATCAGGAAGTATAGAGCAAAGGAAGGAAGTGGATATTATTTTAACTTCTATGAGAAATATAGTACGTTGGATAGTTTTAATGCTGGCATCAATGCCGGTATATACAGGCTGTGTAAATACCATAAGATGGGGAAAATGAGTTCATATACCTTCCGGCATTCGTTCGCTACTATTTGTAGAAATGAGCTAGGGTATACTGATGATGATGTTGCTTTTGCTATGAATCATTCTTCAGGGCATAGAATAACAAAAGGGTATATCCGTGAAGATTGGTATAGAACTACCCGGATGTGTGAAGCGTTGTATGAGTATATTGTAAATGGTGTTAAGATCAATAATGAGCAAGAGAAAATTTTGGAAACAGATGAACCGAAGTCTTACAGAATCGTATCTTCTTATAAATCTTTGATATATGGTACTCTCTATTTTAATAAAAGAAAGATTGGTGAAATTGCAGATGTAGGGTTTAACAACATTAAGGATGTGATGGAGAGGATGAATCAATTCCTTCCTGAGGATATCCCGGAAATGGCAAGAGTGGATGTTAAGATAGAGAATGCCGATACTGGAGAAATGAGAATTTACAATCGGATGGTAAGAGGTGGAAAAATCTGTGTAAATGACCATTAAAGTAAACGATGAAGGCAGCTTATTGGCTGCCTTTTTCATCTTCTGCTGCCAGCTTCTTAAATCTGTCTTCGAAAGAACTTTGTGCTCTCTCGGAAGTGTCTATGTTAACGCTGGACAGGGCGGGTACGACAAACTTGCTTATATCAATTAACAGTTTCAATCTCATTTCCGGTTTATCGATAGAATTAAGATCTTCTTGCATTTTCTCGATATTATCCTCCAGTAGTTTGGCGTATGCCATTCTAATCATCTGAGTAGATTTATTAATAGATCCTTTCGGGCGACCGTTCGGATTTCCCGTCTTTCCTTTTGGCTGTGGCATATTTCGTAAATGTAAACTACAATCATATACATTAGATTGCAGTAGGTTAATACTTAGAATTATCGTACAAAGTAAATCAGATACTTTCGTACAGTAATTCTAAGTATTAATCATAAATATGTATATATGTTAGGAGCAATTGTCGGAGGAGCTTTAAAGGTTGGTGGTGCTATAGCCGGTGGTATCATGGGAGCGAAATCGGCACGTAAACAGGCACGCATGATTGCGGATGAGAAAAATAAGAACCAGGCGTGGTTTGACAGGAGATATAACGAAGATAGTACCCAACGTGCGGAGGCTCAGGCCGCTATAACGAAGATGCGTGAGGCGATGAAGGATCGTACTGCCGCTGCTGCCGGAACGTCTGCCGTAATGGGAGGAACTGAAGAGAGCATGGCTATCGAAAAAGAAGCGCAGAATAAAGCTCTTGCTGAAACTATGAGTAATATAGCAATTAATGGAGAAGCTAGGAAGGATGCTATTGAAGCACAGTACCAAGCTCGGGATGCTCAATTGTTCGATGCTCAATTGGGTAACGAACAGCAGAAAGCTAATAATATTGCTGGTGCTATTGGTGGAATGTCTTCTGCCGGTTCTGGAATAATGAATGGAATATTACCAAACAAATAATTATGGGACCGATACAATCTATGATATTGGGTGAACCTGATAAGGATAAATCAATTGCAGCTCCTCCAGAAGCACAACCTGTGGTTAAACCATCCGTTGATCATGTGCCTAATAAACAGGAAACAATTGAACATTCATCTAATGTGGCTTCATTACAAGGTCATGAGCAGGGTGGTGTGGAACAAGTAGCTCCAAAACCTGAGATGGAGCATCCGACTAAACAATATAATAGCCTTGGAGATGTGACGGATGCTATGTATAAAAGCCGTATGCCTACCGAAGAAGAGTTGGCGAAAGAAAGGAAGCGTGAGAAGTCAAGACAGATTATATCTGCTATTGCCGATGGCGTTTCTGCTATTTCCAATTTGTATTTCACCGGAAAGGGGGCGAAGAATGTGGAGCAGACATCTATGAGTGCTGCGAATACTAAACGTTATCAAGAAATACTTGATAGACGCAGGAAGATGCAAGAAAAGTGGGATGACGCTAGACTGACGGCTTATGATAGGGACCGCGGTTTCAATTATCAGAAAGATCGGGATGATGTAAATTGGAAGAGGTCGGGAGAATGGCATAAGGAGCAAGTAACGACAGATAATGAGCGTTATAAAGATGCTAAGGAAAGGAATAAGGCACGTGATGAGTTCAATATGGCTGATAGTGATCGAAATTACGAATTACGTAAAGATGCACAAAATAATGCTACTTCTCTTGAATGGGCTAACCATGAATTGCGTAAGAAAGCTCAGGAAGATGCGACTAAAATACAAGAAGAACGTATTAAAGCAATGGGGGGAAAAATATCAAGGGGAAAGCGTATAGGATTTTCTGATGGTTCAGGGAATGATGTTGGTATCTATGAGAATGTATGGAAGGGGTCAATGCAGCAGGTATTCGATGTTTTATCTAAAGATTTTAGACCTGATAAAATATCAGAATCGATGTGGAAAAGAAAGGTTTCTGAAATGACTTCACGGGAAAAAGAGGATTTTGTGAAGCAGAATTGGACAAAGAGTCCGCGCGCTTCAGCAATAATGAAAGCTCTAAGTGAGATTGATCCAGTAGAAATAAAGGGTGATAATACAGAAGAAGACCCATATGCTAAATATGAGTCTAATGATGATCCTTATGCCAAATATGCGGAATAAAATAAAAATATGAAACTATGCCAATATATCAAAGAAACGGTAAAACGTATAATATACCTGACAACGAAGTAGAGGGATTTGAAAAGACTTATCCTGACGCTACGCAAAAATATGTTGCTAATGGGCGAAATTACAATATACCAGTGTCGGAGAGAAGTGGATTTCTTTTTGCTTACAAGGATGCTACTCCTTTTGATAAAGCACCAAGTGAAACTTCTGAAGTCAAGTCTGATCCTCCTGTTTCTGTTGATTCTTCTCACGTTCAACAGATGGATAGCGTAAGAGACTTTAAACCGATTATTCAAGAGAAACCAGATACAGACTTTTATTTAAAGGAGGTGATGGATGGTCCGACGGATAGTGAGCGAAGGGAGCAGGAAAAGAAGCGGATTGAAGAACAGATTGCTCAACAGAAACTAGCTACTGATAAAGGACTGAAAAAAGCGTATCAGGAGCATTCAAAAAAGGAAAAGGAGGAAGATGATCAAAAAGGTTGGTTTCGAAAGATTGTAGAGGGCGTTTCTGAGGCTGGTAGAGATGTTCATCGTGGATTCCCTTTATCTCCCATACATACGGATGAAAAGATAAAGAATTTGCATTCTGCCTCTGAATCTGTTAGTCAGGCCGAAGAACTAATGAATGAGGCAAAGCATAAAGATGAAACGGGAATAATCGCTGGTGTTAGCGGGTTTGGACGTGGATTTTGGAATAAGTTGTCGAAGTTGAGTACGTGGGATATGGGAATGCTTGATATGTCGAAGTCTACTTCGATATTGAATGCTGTGCATAAGTATAACGAGAATCAGCCTCTAACAAATGAGGAAGAGACTCTTCTTGATGCCGTGGCACTGGAAGCTGCAGCTAACGGAGAGTTTTCCAGAGACTTGGGGAGAGGGTATAAAGCGGGATCAACTACGGCTGAATCTTTACCTTTTATGGCTGAATTTATGGTTAATCCTGCTACGGGTACTGGACAATCGGTGGGTAAGGCAGCGGCTAAAAGGATTATATCTGATTTCGGTAAAGAGGCGGCTAAAAGTACGATTGGGAGGATTGCGCGTAATTCGGCACGTGTGGCTGGGGATATTGCCGGTGCCGGGATAATGACTGGGACGACTGGAGCGATGAGGACTGTTGCGGATGCTGTTGATAGAACGATTGGCGAGGTGAAACCTGTTGTTGACAGTGATGGATATTACCGTTTTGAGGGGACTGAAGGAGGAGATGATCCGCTGGAAGCATTGGTAAAGGCATACGGAGCTAGTACGATTGAGAATTTTTCTGAAATGTTTGGTGATTATCTTGCTCCTATTGGTAGTTTCATCGGAAGTAACGTGGGGAAGGGAATGAGTAAGATCGGTTTGGGAAAGGTCAATAAGATAATTGGAGATATAAAATCAAGTGATATCGCAAGAGCTATTAATAACTTTCAGACTAAAACGAAATGGAACGGAACGATTGGAGAGTACTTGGAGGAACAGGCAGGAATGGCGATGAATGCGTTAACAGTCGGAGATAATGAGTTATCTGATATGATTGATCCTGACACTCAGATAGATACATTCCTCGGCGTTTCTGCGCTTGGTGGTTTCTTTTCCAGTATAAAGACATTCGGATACGCGATAGAAAAACATAATGCTAAAAAGAAACTGAATGAAGCTGATCATTTTGCTGCAGGCCCGGATGCTGTAGGTGCCAAGGATTGGATGGATCTTAAAGGGCAAATTGATCAGGCGGATGATTCAGAATTGATTTCAATTCTTTCAGGGGTGATGTCTGATACAAATATAAGTGATGAAGGTAAGCAGGCGGCTTTGGTTTATGCTGGGAGACTGAAGGCCTATCATGGAGCTAGTTTGGCTGACTTGAAGAGAAAGGTAGAGGATGATACTCCTGATGAGTTGGTTCAGTCTCAGATGAATTTTGATGAAGGCTATAAATTAGCTGAGGCGGATAAGGAAGAAAAAAGAAAGGCTCTCAAAGAACTCAATAATGTTGAATCAAAACTTGACGATGAGTTTTTATCTGCTGACGATGATGGTCGATATGAATTATTGAGACAGCGTGCAGACGCTGGAGAAAATGTGTCGAATGAGTTAGTTTATATCAATGCGGAGTCGAGGTTTAACGGAATGATTACAGGTATTCGTGATGCGATAGATGAGAAGGTTGCTACATCTAACCAATATATCACGAATCTTACTCATCAAGATGGAAATGTCTATGACGTGACTCTTACCGTAGATGAGAAGAAGCATGTGTTCCCTATTAACGGGAAGATCGTTGTTGATGAGAATGGGATAGTGGATAGGAAGAGATCTGATAGCCGTTTTGTTGTCCGCGATGATACAGGAAAGATTGAGATGCGTTCTGTTGATGATTTGTATAGATTGGAATCGTCTAACAATGCTGATGCATTGAAAGATATTACTGCACAAAGTATACGTGAACAAGAATCGGCAAGGTATGCTGAAGAGATCGAAACTCCTGGAGCGGAGGAGAAAGCGGAGGAGGTTGCATCTATTCAACCTGGGGATGTTGTTTCTCTTGATATGCAAGGTATCAAGGCTACTGCCACTGTACAATCAAAAAGTGATGGCTCTACTATATTGCAATTTGATGAGCCTATTGAATATAATGGGAAAAAGTCACAAATCATCGAACTGTCTGATGAACAAGTGCAATCTATCATTATTCCTGATGATACAAATTCTGATGCTTTGGCAGGAGACGACGTTGTAAATGATGAGATAGTGCCGGATGAACAAAGCAATGTGTTAGATAATGAGGGAAAACAACCTGCCGAAGAAATAGATGTTGTTCCTATTGAGGAAACTGCTATTGAAGGTATTCCTGCTCAGGAACAGGTGGTTGATCCTGCCGCTACAGAAACGGAATCTGCTGAAGAGAATCAGGTGGTATCTATTCCGGTTGATAAGAAAGGGAATAAGGTTTATCATAAAGTTCCTGTGGAAGTATCTTTGGGAGATATGCGTGCTTATGGTCTTGACGATGCGGAAACGGATGAGTTTGTGAACTCACAGAAGGTTGAGGCCGCTAAAAGGGTTGAGAAGCTTCAAAAGGGAAAACCGAAAGTGGGTACTAATCTTGAGAAGTACCAAATGGATAAGAAAGCATGGACCGATGAGATGGCGGATGCACAAGCACAGAATGACTATTGGAATGAAATGGAAGCTCAGATACAAGCTACCCGTGAACAGCCGGGAGATGTGGCAGCTGAGGGAATAAAATCTATGGGAGAACCTTTGAATGGTGGAGAATTGGCAGCTGTAATGCTTGGTAACGGGAAACTTCCTCTTTTATATGGTGATTATAAGCGTGAAACTGGTTTTAGTAATACAGATGCCCGTGGTATGTTTGGGATGTTTGCTTCCAAAGAAAATGGTGGTATGACTATTGAGCAAGCTGGAGAACAATTGATGCTTGCGGACTTGGAGAATGGTACTAACTTCTTTGATCAGAATGATCCGAATGCTGGACGTAATGCAATCATTGAGGTGTTGTCATCTGCTCGTACCAAGGGGGATTTAGTCAACTACATCAATAAAGGACGGGAGGCTATGGCTGAACGCGAACGCCAAGCGGAATACGAAGCGTATGAGCGTTGGTGTGATGAGTCTTTCCACATGTCACCCGAGGATTACGAGACATATGAAGAACAGATTATTCCTTCTGTTGGGGAACGTTATAAAGACTTTGATGCAGATGAATTTTATGGTAGATTTGTAGAAGAATTAAATAAAGAAGATAATGACACCGAAAGAAAAAACAGAGGAACTGCTGAAAGCGATGCAGTTCTGCAAGGAGAAGAAGTTGCTTCGTCCGGGCGAACTGGAACAGGCGAAGACGAAAGAGGAGATGTACAAGCTGGCTTGCAAGGCAGTATTGAGGATGGAACTACATCAGAAAACATATCCGGAAGAGACGTAGAAGAAGAGAAAACAATATTTGCGACTCCTGAACACGTAGAAGGTGAATCTATTTTTGAATATGCTGAACGTGTGAATGACGCACATATTTTGCATGAAGAAGAACAAAAGGTAGATACTAATCCTACGGAAGCACAGAAGGAAGCCGGAAATTACAAGAAGGGTCATATAAAGGTTGATGGATTCGATATTACTATTGAAAATCCAAAAGGTAGTGAGCGCAGCGGCTTAGATGCTGCCGGCAAGTCATGGAGCGTCAAGATGAATAACACTTATGGCTATATTCGGGGTACTGAAGGTGTGGATGGTGATCATATTGATATATTCCTCGGAGATACAGGTGATGGGGTGTATGTTGTGGACCAGGTTAAAGATGATGGTTCTTTCGACGAGCATAAGGTTATGTATGGATTCGACTCTATGGATGAGGCGAAAGAAGCGTATCTTTCCAATTATTCTCCAGGATGGAAAGGCCTTGGAAATATCACAGGCGTATCTAAGGAGATATTCGAAAAGTGGGTTAATTCTTCCCGTCGTAAAACGAAACCGTTTGCAGAGTATAAGAGTGTGAAGCCTGTCAATGTGGAAAAGGATGCGGGGCATATGAAAGCTCCGAATGGGAGACCTTCAAGGCTGGATGAAAGGCAATGGATTCAAGTAAGATCAGAGGCTTTTAAGGATTGGTTTGGTGACTGGGAACATGATCCGGAGAATGCTTCAAAAGTTTTGGATGAGAATGGGGAACCTTTGGTGGTTTATCATGGTACATCTACCGGTGGATTTACAATATTCAATACTTATGGTTCTAATTTCGGGTTATTTGGGCAAGGTTCTTACTTTACTAATGACCGTGAAGTCGCGGAATCTTATACGGATAAGGGCAAGGGTGACAAGAAGCAGGTGTATGGCGTATTCTTGAATATACGTCACCCGTTGGACATAAATAGCCATAATATTGCTGAAGGCTGGAAAGAAGCATTGCCAGATGATATTAGCGTGGAGATAGGTGAAGACTCTACGAATGAAAGTGTATATAAAAGTGTTTTAGAATCTTTTGAATATAATGAATATCCAAAAAACGAGGCGCAAGAGATATTGTATGATTTACCTGTATCATTAGGTTATGACGGCGTTACCCATATTGGTGGTGGCCGATATAATGATAAAGATGGTACTCGACATCGGGTTTGGATAGCCATGGAGCCAGCACAGATAAAATCGGCGACGGATAATAATGGCGAATTTTCCGGCGATAATGGTGACATTCGTTTTCGGTTTGAAGATGGAAATGAAAGTCGTTATGATGAGGCTATTCGTGTACAGAATGATTTCGCATCTCGTTATAATAGCGGGGATATACTTATTATCAAGGATGCTGATACGGCAGTGGAACAGGCTAAAGCGGTTGGTATTATTGATGATCGTTTTTTGAATGACATAAAAGAAATAGCTTCCGATGGGGAAACATCTGCGTTCTATTCTCCATTTTATGATAGAATACTTATATTTGCAGAGAATGGAAGTGGGGATTATGAGTCTTCATTATTTCATGAAAACTTCCATCGGGCAATTCGCAAGCTAGAACTATCAGAGGAAGATATAAATGGATTGTTTGCGCTTGTTTATCCAACGAAAAAAGCAAAGTTTGATAAAGCCTTAGAAGTTTATAAGCAACTTGGAGAAAGTGAGTTGGCAGCTAAGGAGGAATGTGTTGTCTACTCATTAGAGGTTGGGATATATCAAGGATTCGATAAATTCTTTGGCCCCATACAGAACAACGAGGTTGTAACTAAAATACTAGATTTTATTGGTTATGAAAAAGAAAATGAAAGAGGAAGAAGATTACTTCGACAAGAATTGGGAGCGGATGCTGAATTGCGGGACGATGAAGCTCCGCATAGCAATGAGGAAAAGAGCGGAAGCGGAAGGACTGACTCTGGAAGAATACGAGAAGAAGATGGAGCAGAATCTGAAAGAAAAAGAAACGAAGCAAGAGACGAAATAAGCTCTTCTGTAAAGTCTCTATCCAGTGATTTGAATACTCTTGTGCGTATTGTGCGGGATGTGAATGAACTGACGGATTCAGATAGTGATATGCTACAACATAAACAGGAATCTAAAGGGTGGTTTGACCCGAAGACTGGTGAAGTTGTGTTTGTGCTTCCGAATGCGAATAGTGTGGAAGATGCACAAGCTACTATACTTCATGAGGTAGTGGCTCACAAGGGACTTCGCGAAATGTTCGGGGAAGAGTTTGATGTGTTTTTGGATGATGTATACAGGGGGGGAAGCGAAGAAATACGAGATCGCATTAATCGTTTGGTTCATAAAAATAAGTTTGATATCCGAGTTGCTACGGAAGAGTATTTAGCTTCTCTTGCAGAGCGGGGATTTGAGGATGTTCATGAAAGGAGTGTTTGGGAGAAGATAAAGAAGTTTTTCTCTGATATGCTTATACGGGCGGGGATTAAATTGCCGAAGTCTTTACGAGATGAGGATTTGAGGTATATTCTATGGAAATCAATGAATCGTCTGAGAGATGGAGACGGCATTGTGGAGAAGGCGGATAGGATTGCGAAAGATCGTGAGGTGAGTGACCGGATATTTAGGTTCAGGGAAGAAGACACAGATGAGCGGGAGGAGAAAGATATTGCGAAGAGAGAGTATGAGGATGCTTTAGATAAGACAAAGAATAGAATGTATCGATGGAAAGAGGCTTATCAAGACAGTATGCTTGCGCTGAAAAAACTACAGGATGCCATCATTAAAGAATCGGGAGAGGTCTTAAAATATTTCGAGGATGCTTATATGGCGGAAAATCAAATGAGCAGCAAGAGCGCATTTGAAACAGAAGTGTATAAGGATAAGTTTCTTCGTCCGATGTTGGATGCTATCAAAGCGATTACGGATAAAAAGGTGAATCGTGATGAAGTCAATGCTTATGTGATGGCGAAACATGGACTTGAAAGAAATATTGTGTTTGCTAAACGGGATGCGGAACAAGCTGCTAACGATGAGTTTGATGAAAAGATCTCTGATGTCAACAGATTACTCGATAAGGGTGATATCAGCTATGATGAGTGGGAGGAAAAGTTAGATGGATTGAATATTCAGAAGAAGGATTTCTATGAGGAGCAATATATGATGAACCGCATGAGGGATTATTCGGGACTTACACAACTTACTGAAGAAGAGGAAAACTATGAAGAGGCTGCAAAGGAGATTGTGGACCAATTCGAGGAGGCTCATGGAGAATTGTGTGATCAACTTTGGGAGAAGATTAATCTGGCGACAAAGAATACGCTAAAGAAGTCATACGAAAGCGGATTAATGACAAGGAGTACCTATGACAAGGTGAGAAATATGTTTGAGAATTATGTTCCGTTGCGTGGATGGGATGATAAAATAGCCAGTGATGTGTATGAGTATATGTTATCTGAGCGTTCCGCTTTTCAGGCTCCTGTAAAAGCTGCTTTAGGTAGGGAATCTCAGGCTGATGATCCGTTTGCTAATATTGGGAATATGGCTGAAAGTGGTATATTGCAGGGGAATAGGAATCTGATGAAGCAGAAGTTCCTCAATATGGTTCTGAACCATCCTACGTCTTTGACTACGGTGAAGACGATGTGGTATGAAAACGCCGGTTCCAGCGAAAATCCTAAATGGGTACAGTCTATTCCAGATATTTCTGTTGATGCTACAGCGGATGAAATAGGTAATGCTATTGAAGCTCATGAATCGAGAATGAATGAGTTGAGAAAGAATGGGATGGCTACCAAATCTATCAATGGGATAAAGCTTGACTATCGTGCTTCTACACGTGAGAAGAATGAACATACAGTAGTTGTGAAAAGCGGAGGAAAAGAGTATGTGATTTATATTAATGGTAATCCGAGAGCTTCCCAAGCTATTAACGGATTGACTAATCCAGACGCATCGGATCATAAAATGATGCAACTTATTGGAAGATTGAACAGACAACTGGCCGCTAACTTTACTACTAGGAATCCAGCTTTTGTATTGAGTAATATGAGTAGGGATGTTATCTTCTCTACATCTGCTATCTGGGTAAAGGAGGATTGGAAGTATGCTAAGCGTTTCGATAAGAATATAGTAAAGAATATTGGTGCTATTGCCGGACTAATGGCACGGTATAAATCAGGCAGACTAGACATGCGTAATTCTAGAGACAGGCATTTCCTTGAATTTTTGGAAAATGGCGGAGAAACCGGATATACTGCATTGCATAATGTGAATGAGTACAAGAAGAAGATGGATCGACATGTGAAGAAGTCGAATGGAACGTTGGGGAGCGTATCTTCCGGTATGCATGCTATTGTTGATGCTGTTAGCTTTATGAATCGTTGCGCTGAGAATGTGAGTCGATTTACGACTTATCAGACTAGCCGAGAAATGGGGAGGGGTATCTCTGAATCTATCGAGGATGCTAAAGAGGTTACAGTGAATTTTAATAAGAAAGGGGCGGGTGGACTTGGAGCCGGAACATTTAAGAGCTTATTCTTATTTTTCAATGCAGCAGTACAGTCGTTGAATAACTTCAAGGAGCTTCATGGGAGGAGTAAATCTAAATTCTATACTTCCATTGGAGGATTTGCAGCTGCCGGTATATTGATGCCAATGATTAATAATGCTATTATCGGAATGCTGATAGGTGATGGTGATGATGACATGACTGATGAAGAACAAGCGGAATGGATAAGAAAAAGGGATGCTTATGATAATCTTCCTGAATGGGTCAGACGAAGTAACTTTTGTATTTGGACAGGGGGTGAGCGCTTTATAACTATTCCCTTACCCATTGAATTAAGAGCGTTTTACGGATTGGGGGAAATGTGGTATCAGATGGGAAAAGGCAATATGAACGGGATTGACGGGAAAGTAGACGTAAAAAAAGCCTCTGTTGATATGGTGAACCAACTAACAGAGTTACTTCCTATTAATCCACTGGGTGGCAATGGTGACGCACTTAGTGTAATTGTTCCTGATGCTGGGAAACCTTTGTACCAGGTATTTGCAAACAGGGATTTCTTTGGTAAGCCAATCTATAAGAAAGGGGACTATAATGAGTTGATGCCAGCGTGGACAAAGGCTTATAGCGGAACCGCAAAATGGATGGTAAACAGTGCGGAGTTTATCAATGAAGTATCAGGTGGAGATAAGTATAGGCAGGGGAATGTTGATTTGAATCCAGCTACAATTGAACATCTTTTCGAAGGGTATTTAGGTGGTATGGGGAAGACGGCTAATCAATTGTATAAGACTATATCAATGATATGGGATGAAGATGAGCGGATGTGGCGCAATGTCCCGGTGGCTAACAGGTTCGTGTCTGGTAGCGATAATAAAATAGAGTTTAGGAAGGTAAATGAGGTTTATTATCAATGTATGGATGAACTGAAGGAGACGGAACAGCGTTTGAGGGGTTATGAGAATGAAGCGGAGATGGGTATTGAGGAGTATGCTGAGAAGTATGATTTTCTTTATGATTCTAAGGAGTATGAACGATATCAGGTGATGAAGGAATATAAGTCGGTGATAGATGACATGCGAAGGGCTATTAAGGAGTCTGATCCGGAGGAGAAGAAAGAAATTGAGATGGAGATTAATCTAATGAAGATGGAGATGATAGATGAGCTAAAGGATATAAGATAGCTGGAATGAGGGGTGCCATTGATAGTGGTGCCCCTTATGATTAATGGATAGAATGTGCTTCTGTCAGGTTCTGTTTTCCTTTGCCGAAAATATGATGTCATGGCGAAAAGAAGGTTGATACCCAAGTCGAGGATTACGGATAATGTAGAACTGGACAGTGTGAAAAGAGAGAGTAGCAGGGATTTAGGAAATAATTTTGATGTGTTGCTTCAGGCGCAACATTGCTGGGATGGGTTGAGACCTTATCGTGAGGAACGTTCCAGAAATAAAAGATATACTTACGGGGACCAATGGAGTGATATGGTGGAAGATGGGAACGGGAAGATGATAACGGAGGAAAAGTATATCATGGAACAGGGGAGTATTCCTTTGAAAAATAATCTGATAAGGAGGCTGGTTCGTACGGTAATGGGAGTGTATAGAGGGCAAAGTAAGGAGCCTACTTGTACGGCTAATGACAGGGATGAACAGAAGCTGGGGGAGACAATGAGTATTGCCCTGCAATGTAATTGGAAAGCAAACCGCATGCAGGAGGTGAATGGGAGAATCTTTGAGGAGTTTCTTATCAGTGGCGGAGCTTTTGAGAAGGAGACGTATGACTGGAGGAATGACAAGATGGACTGCTGGAGTGATATGGTCAGTCCGAATCATATTTTCTTTGATGGGGTGATGAGGGATGTGCGGCATTGGGATGTGTCTCTTATCGGTGAGATTCATGATTTGACTTTTGAACGGTTGTGCGTGTCTTTTGCCAGGTCTCCGGAGGATTATAAGAGGTTTCGGGAAATATATAATTTGGCTGCTGATAGGAAATTTCTGTCGGAGTATGCGGATCGGTTAGCTAAGAGCAGATTGGAAAATATTGATTTTCTATCTCCATATGATACAAACCTGTGTCGGGTGATAGAGGTGTGGAGGAAAGAACAGAAACCGAGATATAGGTGCCATGACTATTTGAATGGCGATTATTATAAGGATGAGGTGGAGAATCTTTCCAATATAGAGGCCGAGAACCAGGCGAGAATAGAGGAGGGTATAGCTGCTGGTATGGATCAGGATGATATCCCGTTGATTGAGTATGACTGGTTTATGGATGATTATTGGTATTATCGTTTTCTGACTCCTTTTGGGCAATGTCTGATGGAGGGGGAGACTCCTTATAAACATAGAAGTCATCCATACACGATCAAATTGTATCCTTTCATTGATGGGGAGATTCATAGTTTTGTGAGTGATGTTATTGATCAGCAGAGATATGTGAATAGATTGATTACGCTGAATGACTTTATAATCAGAGCCAGTGCCAAGGGAGCACTGCTGATTCCGGAGGAATGTATACCTGAGAATATGACTGTGGAGGATTTTGCTGATGAGTGGGCACGTTTTAATGGGGTGATTGTTTATACTTCGGGGAAGACGGATAAGGTTCCTACACAGGTTGCGAATAAGAGTACGAATATTGGGATTTCGGAAATGTTGCAGATGCAGATGAACTTGATGGAGGATGTGACGGGGGTGACCGGAGCACTTCAGGGAAAACCCGGATATTCGGGTATGAGTGCTTCGTTATATAATCAACAGCAGCAGAACTCTTCTTCTTCTTTGCTTGATTTGCTAGAGTCGTTTTCTAGCTTTATTATTGAGTCGAGTATAAAGAAGGTGAAGAACATTCAGCAATTTTATGATAGTAAACGGGTGCTCAATATTGTGGGACAGAATGCGAATGGTGTTTCGGAGTATGATCCTGAGAAGATAAATGATGTTGAGTTTGACCTTTCTATCGTAGAGAGCGCTAATACTCCTGTTTATCGGATGATTGCCAATGATTTCCTGATGGAAATATGGAAGGCGGGACAAATCAGTGTAGAACAATTGCTTGAAAATGGGAATTTTCCTTTTGCAGACAGATTGTTACAAAGTATAAAGAGCCAGCGGGAGGAGATAGAGAATGGGAAGGTTCCGCAAGGAATTTCACCGGAACTTCAACAACAGGTAGCTCAGAACGCTAATCCACAGGCTGTGCAACAGTTGCAGGCTGCAATGAAATAGGATAATGGGTAGCTGGTGAGGCTACCCGTTTTGTTTTATCTGACTGCCATCTTGTACTGGACGGCTAGTATTTTGAACTTTAATTTTAAACGGGTGAGAAGTGGTAGCCGATATTTGTTCTTTCGTTGGAGCCGAGATTCTTTCATGTATTTGTGGAACATGATGCGTTTGGATTCCTGAATGCCGGGAGTTATGGATTCTGTTTCGATCGTAAGGAAAGATGCATTGTCTTTGTATTCGCAAAATGAGGGGTGATCATTTTGTTTCTTTACACTGACAGAGTACGGTGTGAAATAGAAACTTTCACGTTTTAGATCTGCTACTTTGGCATGGTATGACATCCGTCCGGTATTTTTCAGCTTTTTGAATGATGGGCGGTGCATAATTATTAGCTTGTCTTTTTCGTCTGGCATAACGAAGTAGCGTTTTCCGTTTTGGGAATGCGCTTTGTCTGCCATACGGATGGCAAACTTCAATTTTAATTCGTCCACGTTGTAGTGGATGTAATTTACTAATGTTTTGATCATACTGTTATGTTTTTATAAAGTAGCCGCAGATACGATTTTTCTTTTGGCTGCTTTGGGTTTATTTTCTATTATTTTGGGTATCGGTATATTGTTGGAGATGTGAAGAGCGATGGCCCGTGTCATCAGCTTATCATCATGTTTGCCGTCTATTGCTCCGAAGGCTCCGTTCTTTTTCTTTTCGTAACAGAGGTATTCGTCGATGGTATCATTGTCTCTTTCTATATAAAGTTGTTCTTCAATGTATTTCACTAAGTTGTCTATAATCAGAGGTTTGGTCAGACGATTCGTTTGGAATCCCCACATGGTGGGACGTCCTTCCTTGATGGATTGCTCAGAGGCTTCACGCTTGTACATGTTGGAGTATACTTCTCCTATCTGATTAAGGATATATTCGGTGTGATCTCCGTCGGTGTCCTGGTCTTTCTCGTAGGTATTGCTTTCGACTACCAGAAGTGCACGGTTGTAGAACTCGGCTATTTGTGCCATTTTCCATGATAGCAGGTCGTGACGTATGTGCCCACTCCATTCGGCTACTATGACGGGTTTGTCACCGTACATCAACCAGAATCTGTCTAATACGGTTATGACGGAGAAGTCGGCAGCGTCGGAACGTCCTCCGACATCGACTACTACCAGGTATCTGTTGCTGACATTTATTTCTTTGTCGGGAAGTTCCCATACTTTGAATAATCCTTGGTTATCTTGCACAAATCTTGTTCCTGACAGTGCTTTTTTCCCTTCTGTAGCATCTCCCCTGACTTCGCCTTTGAAACGTGGATCACGGCAGTATTTTCGTAATTCTTCTACGGAATATTGGTCGAATACTTTTTTCCCAGAGTGTTTGAATGCCTCAATGTCATCGGACGGAAATTCTGCTGCCATGTCTGAATGTGAATTGTAAGATTTTCGTTTGGTGACATACCAATTGATGGCTTCAAGTGTGGCTCCCATTTTCCATAATTTCCACAGGTAACGTCCGCTTTCGGAACGGGATGTTTCTTCTGTATTCTCTCTTCCATCTATGATGAAGTTTGCAAACTCTTCTTTATCCCGTTCGGACTTAAATGGCTTGGAGTACATGTCGATTTCAAACCATGAGACAAATATCGGTGTTCGATCTGATTTTTTGTCTTTGGCTGCTAACCATTCGGTATGGAAAAAATTCCCGGTCCCGTTGGCTGTTGATTCTATAACGTCCATTGTCAGAGGTTCAAGAAGGATGGAAGATGATACAGACCGGATGATGTCTTCTGGTGTTTTTCCGTCAGTGGCTTTCCAAAGTCCTACTTCGGACATGTGTGCCAGAGATATGTCTCCTCCGCGGATAGAATCGGGACGTTCGGCTGTTCCTATACATATAACGGAATCTCGGGCTACTTCTCCTTTTTGGGAAATAATGGTGTCATTGTGAGAACCTTCGTAGGGCGTTAATTCTAATTTTCGGGAGGAATCCAGTTCAAGCAATTCAGGTGGATACTCTTTCAGCATCTTGGAATACATGGCTCGTATTTTGCGTGAAGTTCCGGCATCCTGCGCTACGATGGCGGAATAGAATCCTTCTTTGTGAACAAGTTGAATCCATGCCATATATATCTGAACTAATGTTGATCCTCCCCATTGGCGGGCTTTAAGAAGTATGACGCGAATGGGAACTCCGGCCAGTCTCATTTGCTCAAGTACCAGCAGCAGTTTTCGTTGGGGGCGGTTGAGCTTGAATGGTATGTTTTTCCCCCCTAATTTATTTTTTATTTTGACATAGGAATATGCCCAAAACGGGAAGTCGTGCTTTATTCTTAATAATACAAATTGTTTTATCAGATTCTCCCGTTCCTGTTCCATTTCATTATCGGGGACGTTGATGGACTTTAAAAACTTGAATATGGAGCCGTATTTGGAAAGTTCAATCACGAGTTTTTTGTTGCTCATTGATTTAGGGATGTATTGGACGGGAAGAGCATAATCAGCTAGTCTTAGGGGAATGCGTTCTAATGGTGCTCCTTCTCCAGTCAACGGATTGAATGTGCTATTGATCGCGTTCAGCCTCTTTTTATCCTCTTTTATGATGTCAGCAATAGTCATTCTTAAAGCGTTTTATATTTCGATAGATGACTGATGATATAAATCCCATGATAAAGCATACTAAATGGGTGAGCCCTGATATATGCGGAACGAAGAATCCGGTAGCAAGTATTATAATTGTATATATGATATTAGTTTTGGTGGGAATTGCTGATAGGTTGATGCCTATAATGGAAAATATGGCTCCTGATATTCCTATGATGGGAATAGGGGATGATATGATGAAAGATGCTGCTACGGTGATGAGATATACCGGAATGATGATTTTCGGTGAGAAACGTTTTTTATCCAGACAAAACCATAGAGCGTATGAATTGCATAGGAGATGTATGATGTCTCCATGAAAAAACAGGTATGTGAAATGTGTCCACCAAGGAGAAGTGGAGGAAATCCCATATGGCTCATACGGGATTCTCAAGAAAAATATTATCGTAAGAACGGCAATAATTGTAATCTTCGTTTGCACCATTTTGATTTTATCTGACTGATTATTACTTTTGCTGATCCAGATGTCATATAGAAGCATGGGGCTTCCTGAGAAACTATTATTTCTACCAGCCGGAATAGTCGTATGTTCGGATTTTCCTCTCTCATTTTCATGACGCGGATATATATTTCTTCGAACATTTTCCTTTTATTGTCGCTCATATAGTCTATCTTGTTCCCTTTCATCATGTAGGATACTACTTTTGATGCTTGCTCTTCGGAAACCCAGAAACGCTTGGATTTACTGTTTACAATGCGTTGGTAGACTTCATCCATGCTTTCATCTGCTGGTGAGTTCATGACGCATTCTCTAAATACACATAGCAAATCTGCATTGCGTTCGTCCCTATATTCGAAAAATCGTCCTTTCTTTCCTCTTTTTCCCATAAAGGCTATAAAAAATGAGTTACTATCATGCTGACTGATACAAAGTTAATGAGAATGAACAGATACTCGTTAATATGTAGAAAAACATATTAAAGGATGGATTGTACATTTGTTCGCAGTAAGAATGACGTAAAAACAATATGAATATGGAAGATACGGAAGAACAGGTAGTTAAGAGCGGAAAACAGCGTTTTATTGAGCGGATGAAAGCAAAGAAGCCGGATTTGAATTATGATGACGAGGAGGCTTTGTATGGTTCAATCAACGACGATTATGACGCTTACGACGGTGAATTGAAGGGGTATAAAGAGAATGAAGAAAAGTTGTTGGGAGCTTTTAATAAAGATCCGAGAATAGCTAGTTTGTTCTTGGCCATGACGAAGGGGGAAAATCCGCTTTTATATTTGATTGATAATTTTGGGCAGGATGAAATCAGAGCTGCTTTGGATGATCCGGAGATGAAGGAAAAGATTGTGGAAAAGCAGAATGCTTATCTTGAAAGACAGTCGAAAAACAGCCAGTTGGAAGAGGCGGCGAAACAGAATATAACAATCTCGCTGGATGCACTGGAAGAAGCGAAAAATGAATTGGGATGCAGTGATGAAGATGCGGATAAAGCATTTGAAATGTTTGCTCAGATTCAGGAGGATGCTATCGTGGATAAGGTAACTAAAGATACATGGTTAATGTTGCTGAAGGGATTGAATCATGACATGGATATTGAGAATGCTGCGCGCGAGGCTGAAATAAGAGGAAGAAACGCAAAAATTGACAAGGAGAAGAAAAAGAATACAATCCCGGATGGGATTCCTCCTCAATTGGGAGGACAGGGAGCCTTAGGTAATAAGGCCGGCAAGAAGCCTGTAATTGAGGGCGCATTGGCTAAATATTCGGATGATGACTCCGATGATATCTGGAGCAGAGGGAAAAAATCATAATTATTAATTTAATATTAACATCAAAATGAAAAGAAGTTTTTTATTCAAAGTGACAGGAGCTATGCTCCTTATGCTCGTGGCATTTCTTACGGGAGCTTCGGGTAGCGTTTTATTTGCTGAAGGAGCAGTGGACTTGCCGGATGCTGGTAAGACTATTCCGGGGGCCGCTACAATCACAGATGGGAAAGAGGCTGTGGATGAGCTTTACACTCAGGAGATTGACAAACGAATTACGAAGATCAGACCTATGGCTACCCCGATTGACCAGATTACTCGTCATGCGAAGGCTATGAGTACCAAGAGTATGGAGGTGAAATATTATACTGTGGGTACACGTCCGATTAAGGGGAAACTGACTGCTGCTTTTACTGCTCAGACTACTGGTAATACGGCTGAGCTTGTGGTGAATGATCCTGATATGTTCAGCGAAGCTGACACAATACGTGTAATTGGTGTAATGGGATATAAAGATGATGGTGCAACGCAGGATACAAAAGAGCTAGTACTTTGTGTTTCGGGAGCAGCTGCATCAGGAAATCCTTTAGTATATGCGGTAAACGGTAAGAAAGACGGTAACGGGAATAACATATGGATTCCTGCTATTGAGAATGGTACTGTTATCATACGTATGGGAAAGGCTTGTGCTGAACTTGACGCACAGACGAGTTCTTTTAGCAATATTCCTACTCCTGAGGTACAGTATTGCCAGAATTTCATGACGCAGGTAGAACAGTCTACTCTTGATAAGCTGCAGAGCAAGGAGGTTGAATGGAATTTCAGTGACTTGGAAGAGGATTCTATCTTTGATATGAGAATGGGGATGGAGAATACCTTCTTGTTTGGCGTGAGAGGTAAAGCGAAACATCCGGTGAAGAAACAGAGTGTGTGGTTTACCGGTGGTATTTGGTGGATGGCCGGTAAGGATATTATTGTGGGGGACTGGAACGATGCTACAAGTGAGGCTGAAATTACTGATAATGAATTGGTGGATATCACGAAGGATTTGTTTACAGGTGTAGGTGTAGGTAATAAGCGTAAGATTTTATTTGCGGGTAGTGATATGCTTGCGGCATTTTCAAAAATTAAGTCGGATAAGTTCCGATTGAAGGAGAGTGTTGAGAACTGGAGTTTGAAGTTTAAAAGCTTTGATACTGATTTCGGGGAGATTTTGGTTATTCATCATGAACTGTTCGATCAGAATGGCATGAGTGACTGTGGTTTGGTGCTGGATCCTCAATTTTTGACTAAGCGTACTTTTGTGAGCTGGAGTAGAAATATTCTGGACTTGAAATCTTCGGGAGTCAGAAATACAGATGCGATTGTATTGCAGGAAATTAGCTGTGTTTATCTGAGATATGCGAAAGCTCATGCTCGTTTGAAGTTGGCTAAAGCTGCGTAAATAATAAATAAACAGGGTGTATAACTGGGGAGCGGAGTAATCCCGCTCCCTTTTTTAATTCATACGGATATGATAAAAGTGTATAAATGTGTGTCTGAAATTTCTTTTAATCTAAAAATTAACGGGAATAAAAGAAGAATCATTTTTGAACCGATGAGCGGGGGAAAAAGTCAATATCGTACAAGTGAACGTGCTGTGCAGGAGGGTATTGAGAAACTGGATCAGTTTGGAAGTATTATCCATGTGACGGAAAAAATAAAAGAGGAATGTGACGGCGTGGAAGATGATGGTCCGGTAGAAGATGGAGCTGAGGAGTCATTAGGCGAGAATAATGATCTTAAGGATGACAATGGGGAAGAGGCTACCAATAGTACTGGAAAAGATATCCAAGAGAATATTTCTTCTTTTGCGGAGGCTAAAGAGTATCTGCTAACGAAGGGATGTGATAAGACTATTCGGAGTAAGGAGAATATATTGATTTACGGACAAGAACTGGGTATTGAATTTCCTAATTTGAAATAGTATGAATTATAGCGTTCAAGATGTAATAAAGGATGTCCGAAAGACATTGGATGAAAATGAAGTTAATACTTTTTTTATTGATGATGTCTATACTCTTTCTATGGACGCTATTATTGAACAGAAAATTTTGGATGCGGCGAGGAGCGTAGCAGAAGTTTCTCCTTCCAGATTATTAGATGGTGGAGTTCCTTTTGCTACTACTCTTAATTGGGAAAGTGGTTCGAAGGGGAAAGGGATGGGTTATACGCCTCTTCCTGACGATTTTATGAGATTGGTAATTTTCCAAATGAGCGATTGGAGAAGACCTGTTGTGACTCCTATTGAAGATACGGACTCAGTTTATTTTTTGCAGAAATCAAAATTTCCTGGAATAAGAGGTGGTATAGACAAACCGATTTGTGCTATAACGACTTATCCGACCGGAAAAGTGTTTGAGTTTTATTCTTGTATTGGTGGAGAATCAGTGTCTGTTAAGGTGGCTAAGTATTTGCCTTTCCCTTCTATAAAAAACGATTCAATAGATATATGTGAACATATATACACACCTATAATTTATTATGCTGCCGGACTTGTGTGCCAGACTTATAAAGAAAAGGAGCAAGGGGATTTATTGTTTTCAATAGCTAAAGACTTCTTAAGATGAAGGATGTGCATAATTTGGGTGTATTCGATACTTTGGAAAAGGTATGGGATTCGTATCCTTATGGAGGATGTCCTGGGGATTATGTTACTATAGGAGGGGAAATCGTATTTTGGAATGACGAACGTAGGGTATGGGGGGAGTTCGGGGATGATATCTCATCAGATAAGGAGCAACTCGTAGAGGGTAATCTGACGGTTGACAAGAATCTTACTGTAGGAGGGCACATTAAGGGGGATACTGCTGAGTTTAATAAGATAGTGGTTGACGAACTTGAGATGGATAATCCTCCATTTTCATTGAAAGGACATAACCATGACGGGATTTATGCTTTTTACAAGCATAAACATACTATGGAAGATATATCGGACTTTAATGGTTCGGAGGGAGGCAGCGGATCGGGAAGCTCTGAATCTTCCGGTAATTGTAAACTCTCTAAAGCTATAAAAGTTACTGCACAACAAACCGGATATCTTAAAACTGGTGATATTCTATCGGAAGGAATGTCTTTTGAGGATATCTTTATTTCAATGTTATCTAAAAAAGAATCAGCTTTATTAATAGGTAAATTGTCTACTTCTAACGATTTGGAGTTTGGGTCTGGAAAGGGAGAAATATCTTATACTGTAATACTAAATGGGCAAGGTCCTGTTAAGAATGCTTTTATTGACAATTCAAATATTAATAAACTTAATTTCTCAGAAGTGAACTCCGGGCAGCAAACGGCGGTGCGTCGATTAAACGGATATTATACTGCGGGGGAAAGTTATAAGGCTACTGTAGTGCTAAATAAAAGTGCGGATGGTTCGTTGGGGGAGTTAACTCTCAATAATACAATTAGTGTCAACGTCAAACGTAAATGGTTCGCCGGCGTGTGTTCTTCTATTCCTCAATCCTCTGCCGACGTGCGAGCACTAGGATCTAACGGCATATATAACGGTCCCGGCACCTATAAATTTCCTGTAGGACAATGGAAAATGTTTGTGATCTGTATTCCTGCTGATACAATTAAAGATTTGACGCTAACTGCTTATCCTGGGAATTTCATCGAAGACAGAGGGGTCTGCTCAGGACCAATTGAGATATCGGTGGAAGGAGCAAATAACAGTGAAGCGATAAAATACAAGATGTGGATCGTGCAGTCTATCATGGCAAATGACTCTGATACGTTCACCTTTAAAACAGCATAAAGATGAATAAAAACAACTTAGTTAATGTACTGCTAGCCGGTTTAGCATCTTTAAATATACCGGGTGCTAGTCTAGCTATCCAATACCGTAGAACGTCAGACCGCCCGATTGACGCTACTGAAACTTGGAATAGTATGGAAGATGCGTTAAGATATGCACGTAACACAGATGAAGAAGCGTATGTTCCCTATCGTGGGCAAGTTATATCGATTGATGGTGATAAGAGTTTGTATTTGTTAGTAGAGGACGAATCTATTTCTAAAGAGGACGGAAGAAACCATTTTAAGTTACACAAAATTTCTACTGAAGAAGTAGCAGACGCGAAATATCTAAGTAAGGTCGTAGAGGATACAGCTGAAAAACTGATTCATTTTAAAGGTGGAATTGATGTTATAGGAACTTTGACGGCTTGTATCGCAAAGTTTTCCGGTGATATTTCTTCTTCTGACTATGCAGCTAAGCTGTTAGGATGGATTATCAATGCTTCCGGGGAAGCAGAATTTAAGTCGGTTCATATACGCGAATTTCTTGAGGCTGATGAATTAAGGTATAATCGTGTATCTGTTATATCGGGTGAGGAATGGAATGCTCCGGGCGGTGGGATTATTGAAAAGGTAGACGAAGCTAACAGACTTCTCTATCTTAAACTAGAACCGGGCGAATTAGCAAGTCTTGAAACAGACGACATCTGCAAAGGCATATTTAATAACCGGACTGGATTCCAGACAGCCTATTTCCGAATAACAGAGAAATTAGGCAATTCCACGTTTAAATATGTGCTAAGGAGTGGATTCTCCCATCATCCTACTAAATTGATGCATTTTGTCGCTTATGGTAACTTCACGAATAAAGACCGACAAAAGTCTAGCTACTCAACACAAAGTTATTCCCGCTACTTAACAAGAGTGAACGATTGGGAAATTGCGTCTGACATGATCGTGATGCAGCTAGGTGATCTGTCTAATTTGAAACTATTTGGAATTGACATGACCGGACACAGTGCTTACCTGCGTCACATCTATATGACAGGAGTAATCAAACAGATCTCCGACGATGGGGTAACAGAAAGTCGCGTCCCTTGCTTCAAAGGAGAATGGGCGATGGGAACTTACTATTATTATGACGAAGTAACTCACAATGGCTCATCATGGCTATGCATCTCTGATAAGCCAACAACACAAGAGCCGGAAGAAAACGCAACGGACTGGCTGGAAAAATCGGCAGCAGGAAAAGATGCGGTAACAGTCAATATCCTAAGTTCAAACGGGAATATATTCTCCAACAGGGCAATCTCTACAACTCTAACAACCTATGTTATGAAGGGAGATGCTGATATTACCGAAAGCATTCCGGCTTCCCGCTTTTCGTGGGAGAAGAAAAGTAACAATTCGGATACCGATAAGATATTTAACGAGACGCATGTCGGGCACGGGCATGTACTTATACTTACCCCGGATGATGTTTGGGGGCGTGCAACATTTAATTGTATTGTTTCACTTTAAAGATTATTATTATGGAAGAAAAAAATTGTAGAGTTGCTGAAACGGACAAGCGTAATCCCGGTCAGCCTTTAAGTAAAGTATCATTGTCGGATATAGATTTAAGTAAGCTCCCCCCCGGCACACGGATTCTTCAAGAGGGACCACCAATGATAATAGATATTCCCGACGAAGAGCTTAGGAAATTGCATGAAGCTGCCGCAAAATCTGGTCGCGGAGATGATCCCGGAAAAATGGGACCTATAGGTAATATTTCATAATAATTAAGTTTTTAACGTGGAAATACAAAAATAGTAGTAACAAATTAATAATCAAAATTATGCCAATCGCAAGAGGACAAATTACCATCGTCGATTTAAACGATGCAAAATCAGTGAGTATGTATTTGGGAAGCAATCAACCACTCACTCAAATCTTTAACAAGGAAAACAGTTCTTATGTACCGAATTGGACGGCTTCTCCGTTCCTTGTCATTACTCCAGAACTGTATGTCTCCGGTACGACTACGAATGTAATCAGCCGATTGAAGGCAGCACCAACTTACACAATTAACGGTGGTGCTATCAGTGCATTTGGCGGTACGGTTACAGCTACTTCGCCTTATGCGCTTACTATCAAGAATAACATGACTAGCGCATCGCAGTTAAAGATAGAATGTTCCGGTATTTATGTTGACCCCGATACGAAACTTGAAACTCCTGTTAAGGCAGTTATCAACTACACCAAAACGGAGAACGCCGGACAGCTTATTTGCGCGATAGCCTACGCTCCAAAGGGGAATGTTTTCAAAAACGACCAATCCTCAACGTTAACGGCACATTGTGACATGTGGCGAGGTAGTAGGATCGATGCTGATAAGGTTGCCTATCAGTGGCACAAATTAAAATTGGACGGGACTTGGGAATCTCTAGCGGCTTCAAATGCTTACGGTATTACAGGCACAACCACGAACGAGATTACTATTCCGGCTAGTGCTGTTCTCAACTTCGAATCGTTCAAATGTATTATCAAAGATACGGATACAGCGAGCGGCACGTATAACACGTCAGTAAGTGACATTATTTCGTTTTCTGACCTATCCGACCCGTATGTAATCGAAGTATCATCAACTACCGGTGACAAGTTGGTAAACGGCCAAGGAAGTACGACTATCAATGCCAAAGTATGGCAAAATGGAGAAGCATTTGCTGACAGTGCGGCTGATACCAAATTCACTTTCGACTGGAAGAAGTATAAGAAGGACGGAACACAAGATACTGCCTGGGGGACAAGCGGAGTTAAAACGGGAAAATCTATCACTGTCACAGCGTCAGAAGTCGATGTAAAAGCAACATTTGTAGTTGAACTTTCATTAAAATAATGACATGATAGTAGCAAGGGGACAAATAACGATCAGTATAGTAAAGGACGGACAGTATCCAGTGCAGGAATATGCAAAGTCTACGTCTGGTACTGTTGCACCTGCAAGTGGATGGAGTAAAACTCCGCCTGCTTGTGCCACGAATGAGTACCTATGGGTGAGAGCGGGTGTAGTTATTCCTCCGGCTACATCTCCTGCTTCGTGGTCAACTGTTCGTGTAGGTGCCATAAATGGTGCAACAGGTGCGACAGGTCCTAAAGGTGAAACAGGTCCTACCGGATCGCAGGGTATCCCCGGCACGTCTCAGTTCTTTCATGTGAAGTACTCGGCGAACTCGAACGGTAATCCGATGAGCGATACTCCGAATACTTATATCGGTACCGCGGTGACAACTAGCTCAACCGCTCCGACCGGGTACGCCTCATACAAGTGGGTGCAGTTGAAAGGATCGCAGGGACCCAAAGGAGATCAAGGAATCAAAGGACCGACCGGAGCGGACGGCAGGACTACCTATCTGCATATCAAATACTCGGATAATGGTACGACGTTCACCGCTAACGGTGGTGAGACTCCGGGCGCGTACATCGGACAATACACCGACTTCACGGCTACGGACAGTACGACATTCTCTGCTTATACTTGGACGAAGGTGAAGGGTGACAAGGGCGACAAAGGGGACAAAGGCGACAAGGGTGCAACAGGTGCGACAGGTCCTAAAGGTGAAACAGGTCCTACCGGATCGCAGGGTATCCCCGGCACGTCTCAGTTCTTTCATGTGAAGTACTCGGCGAACTCGAACGGTAATCCGATGAGCGATACTCCGAATACTTATATCGGTACCGCGGTGACAACTAGCTCAACCGCTCCGACCGGGTACGCCTCATACAAGTGGGTGCAGTTGAAAGGATCGCAGGGACCCAAAGGAGATCAAGGAATCAAAGGACCGACCGGAGCGGACGGCAGGACTACCTATCTGCATATCAAATACTCGGATAATGGTACGACGTTCACCGCTAACGGTGGTGAGACTCCGGGCGCGTACATCGGACAATACACCGACTTCACGGCTACGGACAGTACGACATTCTCTGCTTATACTTGGACGAAGGTGAAGGGTGACAAGGGCGACAAAGGGGACAAAGGCGATAAGGGAGAACAAGGAACACAAGGAGCAACAGGATTGCCCGGTGCTCTTATTCGTCCGCGTGGTGAATGGAAAGCGAGTACGGCATACATGAATAATTCCCAATACCGGGATACGACTATTTATAATGGAAATACTTATTCCTGTAAAACGAGTCATACATCTTCCAGTTCCTTCGACTCAACAAAATGGACTCTATTTAATGAGTTTATTAATGTCGCTACGCAATTACTGATAGCCCAAAACGCTACGATTGACATACTAGGTACATCCGGCTTGTTTGTTGGTAATCTGTCAAAGACGCAAGGATGGTTAATGAAAGGTGGATCGATTAAGCACAATGTTACGGGAGTAGAACTGACAGCAGAAGGAAAGTTCTCACTTCCTGCAACGGGTGCGATGTTGGTTGGTGGTAAAACGTTTATTACTAGTGGTAAAATCGTGACTGATTTTATTGACGTAGATAATTTAAAGGTTAAGAAGTTGGACGGAGCTACAGGTACATTTAAAGAATTACAAGCGATTGACAATAACGGGAAAATACAGGGAAAAATAGCTTTTAATGTTTCCGGCTCTGGGGACAATGTTTCATCTTCGTTTAATATTAATTTTTCAAAAACATGGGTTTCGGGTGACTTATATCATCAAGGATATAATTCTACGGAAAAGCGATCATTTCGTTTTTACACATCAGATTTATGGTGTAGGGGTGAATTTGGACACAGTAAAATGACAACGATGGAGTATTATGGTTACGATACTGGTGAGGTATACTTTCATATATATGGTATGGGAAATGCAGGAGTCAGACATGTATATCCAAAAGATAATGGACAACCTGTAGACTGTATCATATTATCCGGAAATACTAATTATATCGCTTGTGTCTGCGATGCTAGTACACAAAAAATGATAGTATTAATCAATAACTCAAGTTACACAAAAAGAATAAGTATCAATTATGCAAGTCAAGGTAGGGCCGAAATTGCGCCTTGGTCTTTTAGGCTCTTTGTAACAGGAGCTATGCAAAGCGGAGTAAATAATTTATTTGGTATGGGTTAATAACAAAATATTATGAAAATAGACTTTAGAAAAATTGAAGTAACAGACATCGAAGGGAATAAGAGTACTTTCGATATAAGTAAGGAGCTAGGTAATACTATCTACCAGAAAACCGCCGATCTGGGCGAATTGGAGTTAGCACAGAGAATCTATAAAAATGGTGAAGTCGAATTATCAACAGACGAAGCGGAACGCATCAAGGAATACGTGAGAACTAACTTTGTCGCAGTCGTACAATTAGCGGTTAATGAAGCGCTTGCGAAAGAATGATTTAGCACAAAAACATATTATAGAACTATATATTATTAATCACTTTAAAAACAGAATTTATGAAAACAAAGTATTTAACAGAGAATTTGAGAACTACACAGGTCGAATCTACTGCAAAAGGTGGTGAATATGAGTATCACGTTTCTTACGTGTATGATGGCAAGAATCTGCTCCGCTTGTCATGTAACATCTATAAGTGTAATGCCGAGAATCAATCCTATTCAGGTTGTATGTCATTCGAAAGCGGCAATAAATCGATGAACTTCCCTGAGGATGTTGAAATAGCACCGCATATTACCATGTTTGAAAGTATCTTGCAGGAGGTAAACGAAGGGTTAGCTGCCTTATAAAAAGAGAAAACCGCCTGCTCATCACGAGTTAGCGGCTTGATAACACAAACAAAACAAATAGCGAAAGGCACCACCCCTTCGCTTATAAATCGATACAAAGGTAGTATTAATAATTAGATAGAGAAAAGGAATATGGGATTAAATGAATGGCTGGCTCTGATCGGGGCTTTGGGAGGCTTCGAAGCAATCAAATGGATAGTTAACTTCTATGTGAATCGTC
>ERZ791610.163-NODE-163-length-57385-cov-19.875754_pt1 | contig 57385 bp, 44 predicted proteins | sample MGYA00510061_ERZ791610 | MGnify/ENA primary metagenome ERZ791610 (study PRJEB30046, sample SAMN00791922) | human gut metagenome | study: EMG produced TPA metagenomics assembly of the A metagenome-wide association study of gut microbiota in type 2... | reverse complement strand
ACTCTTTCTCAAATCGGATAGTAAATAAACCGTCCAACTTTTGGGGGTCACTTCACTGAGTTTCGGGGATTTTTTTATGTTTTTTAGAAAAAGAGGTATCACGGAAGAAGGAATACCACAGCTGCCCATTACATCAGCAGCAAATCGAGAGCCTTGCGCAGGGCAGCACTTTCGTTCTGGTTGAAATAGCTATCGTACGTTTCGTCAACACGCACATCGGGCAACAAGCCGCGTCCTACAAAATCATCGCCACCGGGTGCTTTGTCGTATTTGGTGCAGATGTTCGCCGCCACACCGTCCATCAGCGAAATGTATACCCCATTGCCCGTGCTGCCGCCCGTGGGCATACCCACCAGCTTCGCCTGACGATTACCCTGCAAAAGGGCTGCAAAGTCCTCGGCCGCGCTAAAAGTGCCGCGATTCACCAGCACAATGATAGGTTTGCCATACGGCTCCATATTTTTGTTGCGCATCAAGGGTTGTTCAGCAACCTGGTAATCGTCGAGTTTCGTGCCCCATGAGGCGTATGCCGGAATGTATTGCGGACTGCTCCAAGCCCCCCTCATCAGCGTATCAGCCACCAGGCTACTGGCCAAAAAGTCGCCGTTACCCGAGTTGCCGCCTCCGTTATTGCGTATGTCGATAATGAGCGCACGGGTTTTGAGCAAGTCGGGATACACCTTTTGGAACTCGCCCATCAGGTGATAACCATTGAACGTACGAATGCGCAGATAGCCCACGTTCGTATCCAGCACCCGAAACGCCACATCGGGTTCCTTATAGGCCAAATCGGCCTTGTAGGCACCCAGTTTGCAAGTGATGCGTAGCACCTTTTCGCCTTCGGCAAACTGCAATTTCAGTTTTTCGCCCAGTTTACCCATCGTCAGTTTCGAACCGTCGTAGGCTTCGTGCTCGGTCCACTGCGCAGTCGACGAAGAGATGTAGGGCATCACCCGGCTTTTGGCCCACTCCTTCACGGGCATGCCGTTGATGTGCGTCAGTTCCATGCCGCGTCGCACGCCTTCATTCTGCAGCGACGAACTGAATACGCGGTCCACCCATACGCGGCCTTCAATCAGCACTGTCGTAAAGGGAAGCGACCGTTCACTGCCGCGTTTCTGCTGAAAAACATAGGTGTGACCGTCGTTCAGCCGGGCAGCCATGCGTTGCAGCAGGCGGTCGGCCTCATCATCGGTCTTGGCTCGTTCCATTTCGGGAATCGTGGTTGCATAAAGGCTGTCCCAATTCACCGCGGTGCGGTTCATAAACACGAAGTTGCGCTTCACACTCTCCCACAGCCGACTCAAGGCCACCAGGCGTTTCTGTCGCGGTGCAAGGTCGGCAAAGTAGGCCGTGCGCCGTGCCTCGGCCGATGGGTGGTAATAATAGTTGCGTGTGGGCCAGTCGGAGGGAATGCATACCTCGTTTTCGGCCACAGCCGTAAGCATACAGAATGTACTGTCGGGCTGAAGGCTGAAGGCGTAGAACGTAGACGTAGGTTCGAAGTAAGTGGTACCTTTTCCGTGTTTGGCGTAAATATTTACCTGCTGCACATTGGCCAACTCGTTGCGTAAGCGTTCGAACAGCCGGCAAAGGCTGTCGAGCAATTCACGCTCGATGCGCGGCAACGTAATGCGCGTTCCGTGGGTCCATCCGCGTCCCTCGCCGCGTTGCCAATCAAAACTGGCTATTTCGGCCGACATTGTGCCCGAATACTTCACCTTAGTTTTCATCGCCCCGCGCTGTTTGCTCAGTTTTTTGAAAATACTTTTCACCGCTTTTTCCTGGTCCGGGATCTGCGCCCGCATACAATGTGGCGTGATAACGCTGAAACAGCCTAACAGCAAGAGGAATTTCAGCAGCATGTTTTTCTTCATGAATTTATATATTAGAGGCAACAATTTGGATGTCCGGCATTGTTGACCGGACATCCAATTCAGGTTATGCGTAAATGCATCCGTAGCTCGTTTACTTGTAGCGTTTCGCCTTTCCGCGGCCTTTGCTACGTCCTTTTTTCTTGCCTTTTTCCACCACCGGTTTGGCAGCCTTGGGCGGTGCAATGTGTTTGGCCGACACCTCAGCCTCGTCCGACACAAGGGCAAAGTCGAGTTGGCGTCGTTCCAGGTTGGCACGTTCCACGCGGATACGCACCTTGTCGCCCAATCCGTAGCGTTTGCGGAAGCGGCGACCCACCAGGCAGAAGTTGCGTTCGTCGAACTCGTAGTAATCGTCGAGCAGCATGCGCAGCGGAATCATGCCCTCGCACTTGCTCTCGTCCACTTCGACATACAAGCCAAACTCTGTCACACCGCTCACCGTGCCGTCAAATTCCTGTCCGATGCGGTCGGCCATGAACTCCACCTGCTTGTATTTAATGCTGGCGCGTTCGGCCGTAGCTGCCAGTTGCTCCATGTTCGAAGCGTGTTCGCACAGTTCCTCGTATTTCGTAGCATTCACCGAGCGTCCGCCCTGTTCGTAGCGCGTGAGCAGTCGGTGAACCAGCGTATCGGGGTAGCGGCGAATGGGCGAAGTGAAGTGGGTGTAATACTGGAACATCAATCCGTAATGGCCAATGTTGTGAATGCTGTAGCGCGCCTTCATCATGGCACGCAGCGCCACCATTTCGACCACGTTTTCTTCCTTCTTTCCCTTCACATCGCTGAGCAAGCGGTTCAGGCTCTTCGACACTTCGGTCTTCGTGCCTTCCGTACGTATTTTGTAGCCGAAGCGAGCAATGAAGGCACTGAGTTTCTCCATTTTTTCGGGGTCGGGCACATCGTGAATACGGTAAGGAAATACCTTCGGCTTGCGTCCCTTGGGCACAATGGCTATTTTGGCTGCCACGCTGCGGTTGGCCAGCAGCATAAACTCTTCGATGAGTTTGTTGGCATCCTTGGCCACTTTGACGTAGGTCGAAACGGGGTGTCCCTTTTCGTCCACCTCAAAGCGCACCTCGGCGCGGTCAAAGGCCACCGAACCGTTCTTGAAACGCTGTGCGCGCAGGGTCTTGGCAATGCGGTTCAGCACGATGAGTTCGGCGGCATAGTCGCCTTCGGGTGCCGTGCCTTCGGGCAATGCTTCGGGATGGTCGCCGGGCAATGCCAAATCCTCCTCCGATGCCTCGCCATTGCGTTCCAAAATGTACTGCACCTCTTCGTAAGTGAAGCGGCGGTTCGAGCGTATCACCGTGTGGGCCAGGTGCCACGAAAGCACTTCGCCCTTTTCGTTCATGCGGAAAATAGCCGAATAGGCCAGCTTTTCTTCGTCGGGGCGGAGTGAGCAGATAAAGTTACACAGGCGTTCGGGCAGCATGGGTATGGTGCGGTCAACGAGGTAAACGCTCGTGGCGCGGCGTTCAGCTTCCTTGTCGATGATGTCGCCTTCCTTCACATAGTGGCTCACGTCGGCAATGTGCACACCGATTTCCCACACCGTTTTGTCAATTTGACGGATAGACAGGGCATCGTCAAAGTCCTTGGCGTCGTGCGGGTCGATGGTAAAGGTGGTTACATCGCGAAAATCCTCGCGTCGGGCAATTTCCTCGGGGGTAATGTCGGGCGAGAGTGCTTCGGCTGCTTTTTCCACCTTTTCGGGATATTTATAGGGCAGTCCGTACTGTGCCAGAATGGCGTGCATTTCGGCATTGTTTTCGCCTTGTTTGCCCAGGATGTCTACAACCTTGCCGACGGGGCTTTTCGAATCGGTGGGCCATTCAGTAATTTTCACCACCACTTTGTCGCCATTTTCGGCACCTTTAAGTTTATCTTTCGGAATAAAGATGTCAGTGGCCAGCGAGCGGCTTTCGGTAATGAGGAAACCATAGCCTCGCTCCACCTGCAGTTGTCCGACAAAGGTGTCGTTGGCACGGCTCAGAATTTCGGTTACTTCGGCCTCGCGGGTATGTCCTGAGCGTCGTGCCAGCATGGTCACGCGCACGCGGTCGCCATCGAGTGCATGGAGCGAATTGCGTTCGCACACCAGGATGCTCTTTCCGCCATCGTCGGGCAGGAAGGAGTTTCGTCCGTTACGTTTACGCACAAAGGTTCCCTCCATCACGTTCGAGCGCACGGCGTTGCGGTAATTGCCGTTGCCGTCGGTCGACAGGTAATCGTCGAGCGTCAGGTCGGTCAAGCTGTCGAGCACCACCATTTTGGCGGGGTGTGTGGTGGCGTGAAATTGCTGGAATATATCGGTTACGTTCAGTTCGCGTTCAGGCTCGGCGTTAAAAAGGTCCATGAGTTTTTGCATCACGGCTTTTTTCTTCAAGCGTCCGCCTGCCTTGTTTTTTTCTTTTCGTCCCATTGTCATTGTTGGGTTTATAGGGTTAGCTTCCGAGGCTTCCTTGCAGGGTATGAATGCTTTGCAAGGTGTTAATCTGCCTCTACTTTCATACAAAGTAACGGCTTTTTTCGGAGATTTGGGAGGCAATTAATATATAATAACGCACGCAACCTACATTTTCTTTGTACTTTTGACCCGTTTAATTAGCCGTTTCTTTGGCAAAATTCCGGCAAGCTATTCACTTACGAGCCGGTATTCTTGTTTTTTTCATACTTATCCGAATTATGTTCAGAACCTATATCGTTTGGCTTTTCATGCTCATGGCCTTGCCACTTGCTGCGCAAAAACCGGAGGCCAAGGCCGACTCGGCGCAGGTCGAGGACACCGAAGTGCCCATCATGATGCAGGTGGGCGAAACGAAGTACCACGGGCAAACCATTCCGCATATTCTTTTCCCCACATTGCCCAAATATGCGCCGATGCAGTTTAAAAACGAGCGCGAACAGCAACGCTACAATCGCTTGGTCTACAACGTGAAAAAGGTGCTGCCCTGGGCGAAACTCGCCAAACTGACACTGGTCGAAACGCACGACTATCTGGAAACGTTGCCCGACAAAAAGGCGCGCGATGCGCATATGCGAATGGTCGAGGCGGGACTGAAAAAGCAATATGGGCCGGCTATGAAAAAACTGACGCGTTCGCAGGGCAAACTGCTGCTGAAACTCATCGACCGCGAATGTAACCAAACGGGCTACCACATTGCCAAGGCATTTATGGGGTCATTCAAGGCCAACTTGTATCAAGGCATCGCGGTGCTCTTTGGCAACAGCCTCAACAAGAAATACGACCCCGAGGGCGACGACCGCTACACCGAACGGGTGGTGCGTATGGTCGAAGCGGGTATCATTTAACATCCAAGGAGTAGGTTCACAGCCTACTCTTTTTTTTGCCTTTTTTCGTCTGCATTTCGCCTTTCACTATCTTTTAATAAGATAGGAGGCGGCTCGGCAATGGCCACCGAAAACTTACGTTTCAGTCGCGTGCGCTCGCCTTTCACTATCTTTTAATAAGATAGGAGGCGGCTCGGCAATGGCCACCGAAAACTTACGTTTCAGCCGCGTGCGCTCGCCTTTCACTATCTTTAAATAAGATAGGAGGCGGCTCGGCAATGGCCACCGAAAACTTACGTTTTCGCTTGCCAGTGCGCTCGCCTTTCACTATCTTTGCACCCGAATTGCGGTTCGGCCTCCACCCAAAAACGAGGCTGCTAAGAGGGAAGGCCGTGCAAATCGGCCGCAGTACCCGCTGCTGTAAGCCCAATTTTTGCTTAATCTGTTCATGCCACTGACTCATTCGCTCATAGTTGGGAAGGCTGATTAAGCTGGGCGAGCCAGAATACCTGCCGCATAGCCGACTGCTTGCGCATTGCTCCCGGGAACTTTGGGGCTTTCACAGGCCATGAGAATAATTTAATCTGTAAATCTTTATTCAAAGTCGAGCTACACAAACCTACCGACGAAAACCGTTCAGAGCTACATCAAGTCGGTTTTCTTTACTTTACGAAAACTATTTTACTTTCCAAAACTAAGAATGTGAGATAACGCCAGTACGTTTGCTGCATTCACCGGATGCCGGTAAAAACCGGGGGCACTGATTTTGTCCCTCAACTTGTTGCGCCCTTTTACGCAAAACACTTCGCAACAAACTTACGACATACAAGATATATAACCATTTACACTTATGATTACTGCAAACTTCAACATCACCAAACGCGACGGATCTACCGAACGCTTTTCTATCGAGAAAATTAAGAATGCCTTGGGCAAGGCTTTCCGCTCGCAACATGTCAACATCGATGCCGAGGGCATGAACAATCTGGTTAAACGCCTGAACATCAACGAGGGCATGACGGTTGAAGAAATTCAGAATCAAGTGGAAGTGGCACTGATGGCCGAAAAGTACTTCAGCGTGGCCAAGACCTTCATGCTTTACCGCAAAGAGCACGAGACCGACCGCGAAACAACCGACAAGCTGCGTTTCCTCATCAATTACTGCAATTCGGCCAATCCGGCCAGTGGTTCGAAGTACGATGCCAACGCCAATGTCGAAAACAAAAACATTGCCACACTCATCGGCGAACTGCCCAAACAGGGATTCATACGCCTGAACCGCCGACTGCTCTGCGACCGCATCAAGAATATGTATGGCAAACAACTGGCCGACCGCTACCTGTACTTGCTCAACAATCACTACATTTACAAGAACGATGAAACTTCGCTGGCCAACTACTGTGCTTCGATTACCATGTACCCCTGGTTGCTCAACGGCACCAAGGAAATTGGCGGAAACTCTACGGCACCGACAAACCTGAAATCGTTCTGCGGCGGATTCGTCAACATGGTGTTCATGGTGTCGTCCATGCTTTCAGGTGCTTGCGCCACGCCCGAATTCCTGATGTACATGAGCCACTTCATCGAATCGGAATACGGCCAAGACTACTACACGCACCCCGAACGCGTAGTCGACCTTTCGTCGCGTCAGCGCACCATCGACAAGGTAATTACCGACTGCTTCGAACAAATCGTCTACTCCATCAACCAGCCCACGGGCGCACGCAACTTCCAGTCAGTGTTCTGGAACATTTCGTACTACGATAAGTTCTACTTCGACAGCATTTTCGGCGAATTCCGTTTCCCCGACGGTTCGCGTCCGTCATGGCCCGCCCTCGACTGGCTGCAACGCCGCTTTATGCGCTGGTTCAACCAGGAGCGCACCAAGGCCGTGCTCACCTTCCCGGTTGAAACCATGGCACTGCTTTCGAAAGACGGCGATGTGCTCGACAAGGAATATGCCGACTTCACGGCACAGATGTATGCCGAGGGTCACAGCTTCTTCACCTACATGAGCGACAACGCCGACTCGCTGGCTTCGTGCTGCCGCCTGCGCAACGAGATTCAGGACAACGGCTTCAGCTACACCCTCGGTGCAGGCGGTGTGTCGACGGGCTCAAAGTCGGTACTCACGGTCAACCTGAACCGCTGCGTACAGCAGGCCACGCGCGAGGGGCGGCCCTATACCGACTTCCTGGCCGAAATCATCGACCTCATGCACAAGGTGCAGCTGGCCTACAACGAAAACCTGAAAGACATGCTCGACAAGGGCATGCTTCCGCTCTTCGATGCCGGCTACATTAACATCAAGCGTCAGTATCTCACCATTGGTGTGAACGGCATGGTCGAAGCGGCCGAGAGCCTGGGCATCACCATCAGCGATAACACGGAGTACGAACAGTTTGTCGGCAACATCCTGGGCCTCATCGAACACTACAACCGCCAGTACCGCACGAAGGAGGTGATGTTCAACTGCGAAATGATTCCGGCCGAAAACGTGGGTGTGAAGCACGCACGCTGGGACCGCGAGGATGGCTACTACGTGCCGCGCGACTGCTACAACTCGTACTTCTATGTGGTCGAGGACGAGCAAACCGACATCATCGAAAAGTTCCGCCTGCACGGACGTCGCTTCATTGAGCACCTCACGGGTGGTTCGGCACTGCACATGAACCTCGACGAACACCTTTCGGCTCCGCAATACCGACAACTGCTCCGCGTGGCGGCCAAGGAGGGATGCAACTACTTTACGTTCAACATTCCGAACACGCTGTGCAACGACTGCGGCCACATCGACAAGCACCACCTGCGCGAATGTCCGCATTGCCACTCAACGAATCTCGACTACCTGACGCGCATCATCGGCTACCTGAAGCGTGTGTCGAACTTCTCGCTCGACCGCCAGAAGGAGGCTTCGCACCGTTACTATCAAAAGGTGGATGCCTAACGGGCTTATTCCTTTCCACCTGCTTACCACACACTCAAAAAATCAAGGCTGATTATGCTTAAATACGTAAACCACGACATCGTGTTTCAGGAATTTCCCGACGAAGTGACGCTGGCCATCAACCTCTCGTGCTGTCCGAATGGCTGCACAGGTTGCCACAGTGCCTATCTGCGCGGCGATGTGGGCGAGGAACTGACCCTGCAAAGGCTTGAGGCGCTCATCGAATCGTATGCCGGCGAAATTACCTGCGTGGCGCTCATGGGGGGCGACAACGACCCGCAAACTGTGGCATCGCACCTGCAGTATGTGCGCCGACACTTCGACCGCCGCTACAAAACGGGCTGGTACTCGGGACGCACGCAGCTACCCGAATCTGCTGTGTTGCAATCGGCCTTTAATTATGTAAAGTTGGGCCCCTACCGTCCGCAATGCGGGCCGCTCAGTTCGCCCGACACGAACCAGCGCTTTTACAAAGTGCTCCCCGACGGTTCGCTCGACGACCTTACTTTTCGCTTTCAAAAGCGCCGGTAAACCTTCCGTACTTTACTTTTCAAAATCAAAAAAATCCTGCTTTCCCGGTAATGCCCGGAAAAGCAGGATTTTTTTTGCATCAACACACATCGAGGAAAACACAAATATCATTCTATGCAATTAATACTCTAATTTGCAGCATTTTATTATGTTTTACAACATATATGTGTGTTTTTATCTTGTTTTCTTTTGTATATTACCCAAAAAGATAATACATTTACAAATATAAAAAAATCAAAGCAAACATACAACGTTAAATAAACATCATACATAAATGTCTACGAATATATTCATTTCTATTTTGCGTGAATTACATATACCTTTCACCAAAAGTTTTGCATTGAATGCCTTTGAAGAACATCCTTATAAATATACATTTTTCGGCTTGAAATCATTATGCGAGAAATACAACATTGAAACTAAAGGATTATTTTTTCAAGACAAGAAAATGCTTCTTAATCTTCCGATTCCATTTGTCGTTAAATTTGCTAACGACTACGCCCTTGTAAAAAAAATAAATAATGGAAACGTCATATTTGAAATGTATGGCGTGGACAACAATCTCACATCGTCAGATTTCATAAATAATTGTTCGGGACATGTCCTGATATTTCAATCTGATGATGGAAGCATTGAGCCAAATTACAAACAACACCTTTTCAATCAACGTTTGAATAATATTGAGTATTTAGGTATTGCGATTAGTGCTGCGGTTTTATTCGGTATGTTCATTATAGGGAACTCCATTGCTTCCTGTATTAAATTCATATTGATGATGCTGTCGATATTAGGATGTTTCTTTTCCGGCATGCTTATTACTCAGCAAATGAAGATTCATAACTCATTAGCGGAAAGTTTCTGTCATGCCTTTAAAGCTAGCAGTTGTAACAATGTATTGGAAAGTAGCTCGGCTAAATTATTAAAGCGGTATTCTTGGTCCGAGATAGGTTTTAGTTATTTCTTAGTAAACTTCATAAGCTTAATGATTTCCGATAGAAGCCAATTCATATTATCCTATGTTGCAGCACTTTCTTTACTTTATAGTGTATGGAGTGTATGGTATCAACATCGATTGTCACAATGGTGTCCTATTTGTTTGATGGTGCAAGGTATAGTCTTTGTGCAATTCTTGTGCTATTTGCTTGGAGGATTTTATTTTCAAATAGTTAAATGTGATGGATTGGTGATTGTTTGCTTGATTTCAGCCTATATCTGTAGTACTTTGATTATAAACAAGTTTATTCCACTTCTTGCCAATTCATTTCAATTGCAGCGAACTCGATGGGAATATAATCATTTAAAAATGAACGATAAAGTGTTTGATTTATTATTGCATGAGGGAGCTAAATACGATACAGTTGAATCTTCCATTGAATTTGGAACAAAAAAATCTAATAAGATAATAACAATATTTAGCAATCCCTATTGTAATCCGTGTGCAAATATGCACGAACGTTTGCAGAAATTATATGCTTCAAATTCCTGTTTAATACGTTATGTCTTTACTTCCTTTTCTCCGGAATGGAATATAATCAATAAATATTTAATTGCTGTTTATCAACAATATGGTGCAGAAAAAGCTTGGGAGATTTATACACAATGGTACAACAAAGGAAAGTTTCTTCAAGAACATTTCTTTGACAATTTACATCTTAATATGGATTCAGCGAATATAGAACTTGAATTTAAACGACATGAACAATGGCGAAATAGTACAAAGCTAAATGCAACCCCTACTATTTTGGTAAATGGTTATAAAATACCATACGGATATAAAATAGAGGATATGCAGTATATCACTTAATAAAGGTAATAAATGGAAACATATAAAATTACGCATGATCAAAAAATGCTCCATCATCTTATTCTTCATTCTCACGATGTTCCTACGGCGTGGGGGCTTTTTGATGGAATGACAGGTATTATGTTAGTACTTACTCATTATGCAAGAGTACATAAAATGCCTTTTATTGAATATGTTTCAGATTATCTAATGGAACAAATTTTAAAAAACATTACTAAGACCGAATCCATTAACTTTGGAAATGGCATGGCTGGAGTTGGTTGGGGAGTAGAATATCTCATACAGAACGGATATATGAAAGGCTGTGGTGTAGAGCTTACCCGAGAAATGGATGATCGAATTATGAGCGTAGATATGCGTCGTATGACGGATGATACCATAGAAACAGGATTCACAGGTTTGTTTCATTATGTAATTGCGCATATACAAGGGGCTGTTTTACAAGAGCGGTCTGCGTTTGACAGTCAATACCTTAAAGAATGGATATTGGTGTTGCAACATCGACAGGAGTGCTTTCCACAGAATCCTCAGTGGGAAAAAATGCACAAAATGCTTGTTAAGGCCATAAATGGACAATGTTCATATTCTCTTGATTTATCGCAATTTGTCAAACCGATGAAGCGTGCTCCATATAATTTATTAGGTCTTCATAAAGGTCTTGCCGGCTATATGGAATTACAACTCCATAACAATGAAAGCGTATGACAAAGAAAAGAGTATTTATAGTTGACGAGCATCTATCTTCAAAACAAAATGGCGTTGGCACCTATATGCGATGTTTGCTTGATTGCATGCAAGGATTAGACGTAGAAATTAATTTTATTTCTTTTAACTCTGAAGAAAAAGAATTTTGTTTCTATAAGCGTAGAGGTTGTACTTACTATTGTTTCCCAATATGTAATGGAGGGCGTATGTTGGAAAGCGGTTCTTTGTGTTGGCCCATTTTAAGGATGTATGTAGCTGACAATAAAGACAATATATTTTTCATTAATCATTCGCCATGTGTAGAATTTCTCAAGTCTCTCCGCAAACTTTATAAAAAATCGAAAATCGTTTTCACCATTCACGATCAAGGATGGACAGCCTCACTTTTGGGAAATCGTAAGCGTTTGCATGAAATTATTTCCAAAAACTATCCACACAAGAAAATATATGAAAAGGAATTATTCTGCAAAAGATATTTTAGACAGGAATGCCGAATGTACCAAATGGTAGATAAAGTAATATGCCTATCTGAAAGTACCAAAAAATTACTTCTTGATACCTACAAGGTTTCAAAGGAAAAGATTCATCTCATCCCCAATGGCTATTCTGAAACTTATTGTCAATACACCCCCACTATGCGAAAACAATTACGCACAGATATGGGGATTGGACAAGGCGAACTACTACTTCTCTTTGTAGGTCGTACAGTAAAATCAAAAGGTATTGAGGAACTATTAACAGCATTTGAAAATCTGTGGAAGTCAGATAATCGATTGCGTTTGGTGATAGCTGGTGAAGTGTATAGATTCAACGATTTTGCAAAACTTACACCACATAGTGCATCACATATCACTTATACGGGGCTAATTCCTACGGAACAATTGCAAAAATGGTATCAAATCTCAGACATTGGTGTTTTACCTTCTTATTCAGAACAATGTAGCTACACCGGTATGGAAATGATGGCCAATGGTTTACTCATTGTAACAACAGATGGAAACGGACTAACTGATATGTTTCATTCTAATTATAATGCACTCGTTGCACCAATCGAACCAAATCTGTCAGAAAGTCTTGAACATACTTTGGATTATGCTCTTTGTCTTGATGAAGATATACGAATGTCAATTCGTCATCATGCAAAGGAGTATCTGACAATGCATTACTCTCTCTCCGCTATGAGAGAGGGATATCATAACTTAATTCATACAAAGTCGGTTTTCGACTAGATAATTCACTTTATTAATAATTTAATTATTTTTCAACTATGAAAAGTATTAAGCCTATCGCTTTGAAGGAAGCGAAAATCCTTAGCAATGAGGAAATGAAAAACCTCTTCGGAGGCAGTGGTAACGACAGTGGTTTGACTAGTTGTGTTGCTGATTGTGGTTCTCAACCATCTGTATCGATGACAGATTGCAATGGTTCATGTATTGCAAAGGATGGTTCTGGCGTTACATGTAGTGGAATAAGCAACATTCTTACCAAATTTTGTGATGGTACATCATCTACAACTCGTGTTGTGTAATGCTAGTCTAATTTTTTTGATTAAATTGAACAGCTAGAGTGCACAGTTTAGCTTTGTATATTGTAATAGTATGAGGCTGAAATTAAAATGAGATGAAGAACTAATCAAAAAGTTCTTCATCTCTTAGCACTATTGGCTGGTAGAATAAACCAATCCGGTTCGGACGAATCATGAGAGTTTTGAAATCACAGGTTTTTTCATTTGCCTAACCAGTATAATGACAGCACACTGAATATCAATAGTTTCAAAGAATTCTTATGTTTTAGTGAATCCTGATATTTTTAATTTGATAGCTTATGTATATAAGAGTACAGTTATTGGTTTTACTCGCAGGATTTTTCAATGCTGTTTATGCTCAAAATATCCGCATCAGTGGTGATGTCTGCAATGCACTGACACAAGAGGGGCTAAATCGTGCCATCGTTAAACTAATGACAGCCGACAGTTCAACCATTTTGGCAACAGACACCACACGCTATCGTTTAATAACAGAAAAGGGAGATAACTGGTCTAATACCTATGCCGATAAGTATAACGGTGCCACATTCTCTTTTGTAGTTTCAAGGCAAAAAACCTTTTTACTCGTTGTACAAGCTAATAACTTTAAAGACTATTATTGCAAAATCGAGCCCAATGCTGAAAGTTCCTTTGTTCACATCCCCACAATATACCTTGCTCCTTGTGCTAAGGATATACAACTCAAAGATGCAGAGGTAAAAGCCACGCGCATTAAAATGTTTTACAAAGGAGATACGCTCATTTATAATGCCGATGCCTTTAATGTGGCACAAACCGAATCTCTCCGCAAACTTATCAAACAGTTGCCCGGGGCGGAAATGACAGACGGTGAAGTACGAATCAATGGTAAACGTGTGGACAACCTCCTTATCAGCGGTAAAGACTTCTTTCAAGGTAATATTCAAACTGCACTCGATAACTTACCCGCATATATTGTGAATCGAATCAAGGTTTACGATAAAGCTGGTGAACAATCGGAACTCACCGGTCGAGATATGCACGATAAGAGTTATGTGATGGACGTACATCTCAAGCGGAAATACAACGGTGTATGGATGGCCAAACTATCGGCTGATGGTGGCACTGATGCCCTTTGGGGTGGTCAGGCTTTTCTTATGCGTTTCGACGAGCGACAAATGTTTACCATTAACGCCGATATTAACAACTTTAATCAAAACCGACGAATGATGGATATGGCTAATACACAAGAGAGCTATCCGTCGGGAAAAATCAGTACCAAAACCGTTCGTTTTTCCTTTAATATGGAACCTAACAAAAACTGGCGGTTTACTTCCGAAGGAACTGTCAGCCGCAAAGATACAGATATAAAAACATGGCAAAACCATGAAACTTATCTCTCACCGCACAATTTCATGAGTCGTCAAGCAGAAAGTATTGATGGCGAAGAACTGACAGCCTCTGCTTCAGCCTCCCTGCGTGTACGTAAATTTCAGCGATGGCAACATTCATTGAATTACAACTTTGACTATATCCGCACTCGTACCACCCTTGACAGCCATAGCCTTTCTTATTACCAGCCCGCCAAGGAAGCTTGGGAGGAGATACAACTTGATAGCATCATTCGTCTCGAAGAAAGTTTGGCAGACGAGAATAACCTACTCTATAGTTTGCTCAACCCCAGCCTATCTCGTTTACGAAGTTTTACGCACTATCCGAAGTGGCATTCTTCATTCGTTTTTGGTAGCAACACACTCAACTTCAGAGCTTCGCTCAAACATGAGTCGCTAACACGTAATGACTTTTCCAATTACCGTTTAACTACTTATGATGACGGAGTTACCGATGCACGTCGCTATTATAAGTACCATCACGACAACTATTCAAAACTCCATACCGAATTGGATTGGACGCATCAATACGAACGTTTAGCACGCTACAATGGTATAGTGAAACCATTTTTCCGATACGCTTATCGTTACGGAACTGTCAATCATCCCGAGTATCGTTTGGAGCGTATGTCTGAATGGTCCGACCGGCAAAGCTGGGGAGTAGAGAGTTTGGGGCTTCTGCCACAAACCGAATGGAAGACTTTCTGTTTGGACGGAACAAACAGCTACTATTCCACAGAAAAAGACGAAAAGGCTGAAGCCGGCATACATTTGTCGCACAAGGTATTCTTTGAACGAGGTACTTCATTGCTAATCGAGGCCGACGAATCTTTTTACTATCAACACCGAACGCTCAACTATCACCGCGAAAACAACAAATACAGACCACAGCGTGAGGGATTTTTCTTTAGTCCAAATCTCACACTAAAATGGAAATACGAAAAAAGTGAAGGACGCACATGGATACCGGAATGGAATGCCGACTATCAAGGCAAGCCATCCATGCCGGCATTGATGCTTCTTTTGCCCATTCGCGATTCCTCAGACCCCTTAAACCGTTTTGTCGGCAACGCAGACCTTGGCAACTTGTTCACGCACGAATTGAATTCTGCCTACCGCCTGCAACATAGAAAAAGCGGTAGGGCGTTCAATGTCAATGCCACTTACCGCCGCCTTCACAACGATGTGACAATGCAGTCTATTTTTGATCCTGCTACAGGAATCCGCACCTATCAACCGGTCAATACCTCGCGTACACATACCGTACGAGGCAGTGTAGAGTTATCTTCTCCATTTGACAGGAAAAAGCGTTTTTACCTATCTGCATCCATCATTGCCGATTATTTTCAAACCGAGAATATGTCATTCCTTGCAGAAGAAAGTGCGAAAGCAACCGGTTTACTCCGCAATGTCGGGCTTACACCTTGGCTTTCGCTACGTGCTACGATGGGTAATCGGTTTCGTTTTTACGGTCGTTGGAGTACGGCTTTCCGCCATGTTACCCAACCGGACATGAGCGAGAAATATCGTGAAACCGTATTATATGGTGATTTAAATTACACGCTTCCTTGGGATATTCAATTCTCTACCCTGATAAAAGCGACTTTTTACGCCGGCAACAGTCAAGCCGTTCTCAACCGCACAGTGATTAAATGGGACGCTTCATTGTCAAAGTATTTTCTCAACAACCACCTCGGCATTCACCTCAAGGTGCACGACATACTGGCACAAGCCAATAACTACAGTAACGAAATAACCGCTATGGGGCGCAAAGAACACTATACAAACGTGTTGCCTCGCTACTTTATGTTCACTGTGAACTATAATTTCAATTGGAGTAAAAATAAAAAGAATGAATAAAGTAACTCACATGCCAATAGTTAGCATTCTGCTTCCGGTATATAATGCAGGAGCATATCTTTCGGAGGCTGTAGAAAGCATTTTAAGCCAAACCTACACATCTTTTGAACTGCTCATTCTGGATGATGGCTCGACGGATGGTTGTACAGATTTCTTAGACCATATTATGGACGAGCGTATTCACTTGATAAAACGAAATCATAATTACATAGCTACGCTCAACTATGGACTAACAATTGCTCGCGGTAAATACATTGCCCGAATGGATGCAGACGATAAAATGTTCCCTACACGTTTAGAAGAACAAGTTGCTGTGCTTGATGCAGACATCAACATCAAAATATGCGCTTCGTATATGCAGCTAATGGGAGGAACTGAAATATACAATTCCGGGATACAAGGAATTATCCATCCGTTTGTCCATCTTCTTTTGCTGGGCAACTTCATCGCTCATCCAACGGTCATGCTTCGTACAGATTATATCCGAACTCATCAGTTAAAATACTGCCCGGAGTATATCTATGCAGAGGATTATCAATTGTGGGCTGAAATTGCTTGCCTTGGCGGAGCACTTTATGTCATTCCCCAACCATTGATTGAATACCGCATTTCAAAAAGTCAAGTAAGTCAAATACACAGCCAACAGCAACTCGAAACAGCAGGGCGAATTCGTAATGAACTCTTGGATTTTTTGATAAAAAATAAATCAGGAAGCTATACAGAGCATCTGAAAAAATTACTTGATGCATACGCTCTACTTAATGAAAACAACCTGCTTGATGATAACCATATCTTCTACGATTTTTATCAAATATTTTCACGCATTTTTGCTTTAAACAGATGCTCATAATTTACCCCTCTATATTCCTTCTACTAAGTAGGTTATGTAACGGAATACAAGGAAAGGCTATACAAAGAGCCGTTCTTTCGACTATATAATTCACTAAAGTTTCCCACCCCCAATAAAGAGGGTGAGAAGTAACAGTAATTCAAATTTTCCTCGTAAATTAGAGGTACTTAATCAACTGATTTACAATGGAAAATAAGAATACTGTTATAGATGCAAAAATAGGTAATTTGAACGAACTTACCAAGGTTTTATCTGTTAAAGAACAAGCCCAAGAGCAACTTTTAGTCGTCATGAAGGCATTGGGAATCGGTAAAATCGTTCGGAATCTAAAGTTTGAGAAGACTCAGGGCTATACCTTGACCTCTCTCTTCATCTCGCTCCTCATCATGCGCCTGTGGGGAAAGACGATTGCAAGTGCCACTTCCAATCATTTTCATGGACTTTGCACCGTGTCAAAGAACACGCTGTATCGCGCACTTTTGAACGCCCGCATCGACTGGCGAATGCTTCTTACCAAAGTTGGTTTACATGCGAATCGCTCATGGGGGGCGACAACGACCCGCAAACTGTGGCATCGCACCTGCAGTATGTGCGCCGACACTTCGACCGCCGCTACAAAACGGGCTGGTACTCGGGACGCACGCAGCTACCCGAATCTGCTGTGTTGCAATCGGCCTTTAATTATGTAAAGTTGGGCCCCTACCGTCCGCAATGTGGGCCGCTCAGTTCGCCCGACACGAACCAGCGCTTTTACAAAGTGCTGCCCGACGGTTCGCTCGACGACCTTACCTTCCGCTTTCAAAAGCGCCGGTAAACCTTCCGTACTTTACTTTTCAATATTAAAAAAAGCCTGCCTTCCCGGTACTGCCCGGGATGGCAGGCTTTTTTGTGCATCAATGCACATGGAGCAAGTTCCTATAACAAATATCATTTTGCATCATCAAACATTCTATTTTAAAACAGATTTTTATGCTTTGCAACATAAATACATACATTTGATACAATTATATTTGCATTTCGCCAAAAATGATAATATATTTGCAACTGAAAAACATTTACTTGCTTCCCAAAAACCTTACAGCATGAAAAAAAAATTACAACCATTGCGAATATACTTATCATTACCTTTTAATAAGTCTGCACCATGAGTTTCAGAGATTTCTTATTCTACTTTGTCCTAAATCCTTTGATTGTAGGAATTCTTGCTCCTCCTTTAGCCAAACGGCTGAACCGACTCTTAGTTCGCATCATCAGTAAAAAAAGGCATAAAGTACAAGAGTAAAACGTGACCCAAACAAGAAGTGAATATACGCGAAATTCCTAAGCGTATTCAACAATGGGCAGTTGATGAAAATCAAACTACCTAAAAATCTTCCTTACTCAAAGTTCCGTATCCGCCCTATATTCCGTCAATACAGCAAAGGCTTTAACTGATTATACGAGTCAGCTAAAGCCTTTTGCTTGTAAAGCTGTTGTTCGGAAATCTCTTTTTACATTTGAATGGCAGGATTGTACCGCAGTTGTTTGTGCTGTGCCCATATCTGTGCAAGCCCAATGCTGAGCCATTCCAAATTACTTTCACTACTTAAACCCGGATATCACCGACATTCGCCATTGCGAAGCAACGCTGTGATGCGTGCGCGGCAGTCTTAAAATTCGTCATTGTGGGGCAATAAACGCAAAACAAACGGATTGGCCGGTTGGGCGGAGAGCGGACGAAACTGCGAGCCGTAGTTCTTCGTTTTCGATTTTTTCTGAAAGTGCTGATTTTCAGCAATTCCGAGATTCTCAGAAATAATTCAAAGATTTTGCAAACTAGCTCGGAACTAATTTCAACAAGCTCGGAACTAATTCGAACAAGCACGGAACTAATTTCAACAAGCACGGAACTAATTTCAACAAGCGCGGCATTATTGGGGCGAAGGGGGCTGAATGGGGCTGAAACGCACCGATAAGGACTGCGAAAAAGGTCTTGAAAATTAACCACATTTCACCTTTCTGGAGAAGTATGTATTACACCTGCACACAAGGTGTTTGGAGGGCAAATAGCTGTTGGAATGATTGAAAACCGAACATATTATTTTGACTGCCTGCCGAAATGATATACCTTTGCACCGTCTAAACTATTGCCACGTATGAAACTCAATTCTGCCGTACAGCATTTCCTCACCGGAAAATTTGTACACTACTTTGTGCTGTTTTTCATCACCCTATCCATAACAGCCGTCATGGGCACCTCGTTCGAAAGTCTGGCCCCGTTCCGCATCGAATTGTTTGCCATCACCTACATATCGTCGTTTGTATTTCTGCTTGAATTTGCCGCGCGCATTTTTTCGCTAATTTGTTTGACCTTTGCCAAATATGCAGGTGCTGGCCCTTGTGTTCAGCATTCACCTGGAAGTTTTTTTAAATTTTCAAACAGCTTCTCAAAATCAGACCCTTACTAAAATCAGCCCCGACACACACATGATGAACTGGCAACAACTCATATCGTCCAAACGATTGGGCAAGGAAAACAAGCCCGCACGGCTCGAAGAACGACGCACGGAGTTTCAACGCGACTTCGACCGACTGATATTTTCGGCCCCGTTCCGCCGTTTGCAAAACAAGACCCAGGTGTTTCCGCTGCCCGGCAGCGTGTTCGTGCATAACCGACTGACACACAGCCTCGAAGTGTCGAGCGTGGGGCGTTCGCTCGGAACAGACGTGAGCCGCGAACTCATTGCCCGACACCCTGAACTGGAACATACCGAAATGACGAGCATGGGGGCTATTGTCAGTGCGGCTTGTCTGGCTCACGACATGGGGAATCCGCCCTTCGGACACTCGGGCGAAAAGGCCATACGCACGTATTTCAGCGAAGGTAAGGGCCGAAGGTTGCGCGAACTCGTTACGCCCGACGGCAAAGAGCTGTCGGAGGCTGAATGGATGGACATGACGCGCTTCGACGGTAACGCCAATACCTTCCGCCTGCTCACGCACCAGTTTAACGCAAGGCGGCGCGGCGGATTTGTGATGACTTATGCCACACTGGCCTCGATTGTGAAATATCCCTACGGCTCCGACCGCGCCCTGCGCAAACCGAAATTCGGCTATTTCGAGGCTGAACGGCTTACTTACCTGCACATTGCCGAGAGTTTGGGCATTGCCTGCCTTGACGAAAGCCCCGATGGCTCCATGCGCCACGCGCGCCATCCGCTGGTTTACCTGGTGGAAGCGGCCGACGACATTTGCTACGAGGTGATGGACATTGAAGATGCACACAAACTCCGCATCCTGTCGGACGAACAGACGATGGACCTTTTTCTGGCCTTTTTCGACGAGGAGGAACGCCGGCGGCTGCGCAACCTTTACCAGGCTGACACCGACATCGACGACCAGATTGTTTACTACCGTTCCTGCGTAATCAATGCCCTTGAGCGTGCTTGCGTCAGGGTGTTTGTCGACAATGAGGAGGCCATTCTTGAGGGCACTTTCCGCGGTTCGCTCATCGACCATCTGCCTTCGCTGCTGCGCGATGCTTACAGGCACTGTGTGGATGTGGCGCAAAACCACATTTACCGCTGCAAGGAGGTGACTAACGTCGATTTGGCCGGTTACCACATCATCTACACCCTGCTCGAACTCATGACCGATGCCGTGATAGAGCCCGAAAAGGCTTATTCGGGTTTGCTACTGGCGCAAGTGCCCAGCCAGTACGAGGTGCGCGACCCGCGCATAGGCACCCGCCTCATGGCTGTGCTCGACTACCTTTCGGGCATGACAGACGTTTATGCACTCGACCTTTACCGCAAAATCAACGGGCACTCGCTGCCGAGCGTCTGATTCGGTCAGCAGCGTTCAGAGCAAAACCGTCAGCGACCGTGAAGTATTGACCATCAGGATGAAAGCATTTTCCTGTTTTTACGAAAGTACGACTCAACTAAAACATAAGGAATTACCGATTCTTATCCCCACACATGGGTGCTTAAGTTGTCAATTTGGCTCTTAAGCACCTTTTTTCATATATAAAAAATGCGATTTTCTTTGCCTTTCGCATAGCTTGCAGTAATTTTGCACCTATAAATAGGTATTAGAAGCAATGCAGGTGCAATCCTAACAGCACCTGCTACAAGATTATTTTTTTTTATGCAAGACATTCGTAACATTGCCATCATTGCTCACGTTGACCACGGAAAAACGACGCTCGTCGACAAAATGCTGCTGGCAGGAAATTTGTTCCGCAAAAACCAAAACGCTGGTGAACTTATTCTGGATAACAACGATTTGGAGCGCGAGCGCGGCATAACCATCCTTTCAAAAAACGTATCCATTCGCTATAAAGATGTGAAAATCAACGTCATCGACACGCCGGGACACTCCGACTTCGGTGGCGAGGTGGAACGTGTGCTCAACATGGCCGATGGCTGCATTCTGCTCGTCGACGCTTTTGAGGGCCCCATGCCCCAAACGCGCTTTGTCTTGCAAAAAGCACTCGAAATCGGACTGAAACCCATCGTGGTGGTGAACAAGGTGGATAAACCGAACTGCCGCCCCGAAGAGGTGTACGAAATGGTGTTCGACCTGATGTGCGACCTCAATGCTACCGAGGATCAGCTCGACTTCCCGGTGGTGTATGGTTCGGCCAAGAATAACTGGATGGGCGAGGACTACAACACGCCTACCGACAATATTAACTACCTGCTCGACAAAATTATCGAGGTGATTCCGGCTCCCAAACAGCTGGAGGGTACGCCGCAGATGCTCATCACTTCGCTCGACTATTCAAACTACACCGGACGTATCGCTGTGGGCCGCGTTCACCGTGGCACCATTACCGAGGGCATGAAGTGTACGATTGCTCACCGCGATGGTACGTTCGAAAAAACGCAAATCAAGGAGGTACACACCTTCGAGGGTATGGGCCGTCAGAAGACGCAGTCTGTGTCGTCGGGCGACATCTGTGCGGTGGTAGGTCTTGATAACTTTGAAATCGGCGATACTATCTGCGATTTCGAAAACCCCGAACCGCTGCCCACCATTGCCATCGACGAACCTACCATGTCGATGCTCTTTGCCATCAACGATTCGCCGTTCTTCGGCAAGGAAGGTAAGTTCTGCACTTCGCGCCACATCAACGACCGACTCGAAAAGGAACTCGAAAAGGACTTGGCACTGCGCGTTAAGCGTAACGACACGGGCGATAGCTGGATTGTGAGCGGACGTGGTGTGCTGCACCTGTCAATCCTTGTCGAAACCATGCGCCGCGAGGGCTACGAACTGCAAGTGGGACAGCCGCAGGTTATCTACAAAGAAATCGACGGACAAAAGTGCGAACCCATTGAGGAACTTACCATCAACGTGCCCGAAGAATTTGCTTCGAAAATGATTGACATGGTAACGCGACGCAAGGGCGAAATGACTTCGATGCAGAACCTTGGCGAACGTATCGACATTGAATTCGACATTCCTTCGCGCGGTATCATCGGTTTGCGTACGAATGTGCTCACGGCTTCGCAGGGCGAGGCTATCATGGCGCACCGCTTCAAGGATTACCAGCCTTACAAGGGCGACATTCAGCGCCGTCTGAATGGTTCGATGATTTCGCTGGAATCGGGCACGGCCTTTGCCTATGCCATCGACCACTTGCAGGATCGCGGTCGCTTCTTCATCAATCCGCAGGACGAAGTGTATGCCGGACAGGTGGTGGGCGAACATGTTCACGACAATGACCTCGTGGTAAACGTGACCAAGGCCAAGCAGCTGACGAACATGCGTGCCTCGGGTGCCGACGACAAAGCTCGCATCATTCCGCCTGTTATCTTCTCGCTCGAAGAGGCGCTCGAATATATCAAGGAGGATGAATACGTGGAGGTAACGCCCAAGTCAATGCGTATGCGTAAAATCATTCTCGACCACTTGGCTCGTAAGCGTGCCGGTCGCGATTAACCCTTAGAAGAAGGGTGGTTCTCCAAAAAACGCTGATGGTTAGAACCACGCTCACACATACAAAAATCCCCGAAGTTACGGTTTTGAAGCCGGACTTCGGGGATTTTTGTATCCAACATTCGTGATTTCTTACAGGAAACGGCGACTGAGGTATTTCACCGGATACCACACGCTGAACATACCCACCACGACTACGGTGACAAACACCAGGGCAACGTCGGCAAAATGTATGCTCACGGGGTAGGCATCGACAATGAAACTGCCGGCCGAACCGCCCAGCTTGATTAAGCCGAACTGCTGCTGAAGCACGCACAAACCTACGCCGAGCAGAGTGCCGAGCAGGGCGCCAAGCAGGGCTATGAAGCGTCCTTCAAACAGGAAGATGCGGAATATCAGATGGTCGGAGGCACCAAGGTGACGCAGTGTCTGCACGTCGTCGCGCTTGTCGATAATGAGCATCGACACAGACCCTACAATGTTGAAGCAGGCTATGATGAGGATGAAGGTGAGAAAAAGATAGGCTATGATTTTCTCAATGTTCATGACCTTAAACATTTCGGGCTGCTGCTCCAACTGGTCGAGCACGCGGAAGTCGGGGCCGAGCTTTTGCTGCAACTCTTGCTTTACCTGCTGCACGTCGGCTTCGGGTTTGAGCTTCAGTTCGAGCGAGGTGATGCGGCCGGGCTGCTCAAAGAGCGACTGGGCAAAGCTGAGCGACGATAGCATGTAGTTTTCGTCGTATTTGCGCTGGTTCACGTCGAAGCAGACATTGGGCGCAGTGAGGTCGCCCGTTTGTATGCTTTCGGTGGGACGCGCCAGGTTCAGCCTTTCGCCTTTGCGCGGGGCGCAAATTTGCAGCGTACCGTAATTGATGCCGCCCATTGATGCCGCCAGGCCGATGCCGGGTATGCCGTAGTCGACGCCCGAATTGTGCAGGCGGTAGGAACCGTTGCCGTAAAGGATGGAGCGTATGCCGGTGACTTCGGCATAATGGTCGTCAACTCCTTTCAGGGTGATGACAACGGGGCGGCCGGTGTAAAGTATCATGGCGTTGTCTTCAAGACAGAATGAGGCTGCGGCTACGCCGGGATGCAGGCGTACGGTGCGCAGGCGTTCGTCGGACTCAGAGGCAAACTTGTCGTGTGCCGGCACAATTTCGATTTGCGGGTCGAAGGCGGTGTAGAGCGAACCGATGAGGTCGCGGAAACCGCTGAACACAGCCAACGTACACAGCAGGGCTGCTGTGCCGAAGGCTACACCCAGCACCGATATGGCCGACACAATGTTGATGGCACCCACCTTTTTCTTTGAAAACAGGTAGCGCCCGGCCATAAAGAACGGCAAACGGTAGAGCTTACTCATTGCCCTCGGGAGTTTCGGCCGACGAAGTGGTGCCTTTCAGGAGCTGGTCGATGTGGTCGAGATAGTCGAGCGAATCGTCAAGGAAGAACTTTAAATCGGGAATAATGCGCAACTGGTGACGTACGCGCGTGCCGAGTTCATAACGAATTTGGCGGGCGTTGTCGTTGATGTTTTTCAGAATTTCAGCAGCACGTTCCGAAGGGAATACGCTCAAATAACCTCGCGCAATGCTGAGGTCGGGGCTGATGCGCACGGCACTTACCGAAACGAGTACGCCGTGAGTGCCTTGGGTTTGTTTCTGAAAAATGTCGCTCAGTTCTTTCTGAATGAGGCGCGATATTTTTTGTTGTCTGGTTGTTTCCATAAATAATTAAAATAAAAAATAGGAGATAAAAAGAATAAGAGTTTACTATTGAAGCGGAGCTGTGGCAGCTTCAAGCCACTGGCGCGTGTCGGCCGAGGGAATCAGGGGCATCAGCACGCTGCGCACTCGTTCGTGGTAGGCATTGATTTGCGCCACTTCGACGGGTGTGAGCATTTCGCGACAAACGGGGCGCAGGTCGTAAGGACAGAGCGTCAGCGTTTCGAAAGCGCAAAATTCGCCAAAGGCGGTGGTGCGGCTCGGCACGCAGGCCAGCACGTTTTCGATGCGCACACCGAAACGTCCTTCGACGTAGACGCCCGGTTCGTTCGTGACAACCATGCCGGGACGGAAGGGAATCAGGGTGCAGTCGCGCAGGTTTTTGCGAATTTGGTGCGGCCCTTCGTGTACGCAAAGGTGCGAACCTACGCCGTGACCGGTGCCGTGACCAAAGTCGTAGCCTTCGGCCCAGATGTCGGCACGGGCGGCTGTGTCGAGCTGCAAGCCGGTGGTGCCAAGGGGGAATTGCAGGCGCGACAGGGCCAGGTGACCCTTCAGCACGGCGGTGTAGACGCGGCGTTCCTCGTCGGTGAGGGGCCCAAGGGCAATGGTGCGCGTAATGTCGGTGGTTCCGCAGTTGTATTGCGCGCCACTATCGAGCAGCAGCAGGCCGCGCGGTTCCAGACGGGCAGCCGTTTTGGGCGTGGCTTCGTAGTGAACAATGGCACCATGAGGGCCGTAGCCGGCAATGGTGGCGAAACTGAGTTCGCTGTAACCGGGCTGGGCGGCGCGGAAGGCGGTGAGGCGTTCGTCGACGGTGACTTCGGTTACCGCCTCATCGTGCTGCATGGCTTCGTCGAGCCAGTGCAGGAATTGCACCATAGCCACACCGTCGTGCGTCATGGCATCGCGGGAACCTTGCAGCTCGGCCTCGTTCTTTTCGGCACGCATGGCAGCCACGGGCGAGGGGGTGTGTACATCGCCTTTGGCACGCAGCAGGCAGGGCGCGGTGTTGAAGTCGTAGTGTTTGGGGCGGTCAATCAGGGCAAGCGGCGAACCGTAGAGCACGCAGCTCACGCCAGCTTCTGCCAAAAGGGCGCGGGCGGCCGGGGTGATGGTTTCGAGGTGCGTCATGAGCACAAAGCGATGCGATTCGGCAAAGTAGACGAGGTAGGCCACGAACACGGGGTTGTAAGGCACATCGCTACCGCGCAAATTCAGCAGCCAGGCTATTTCGCCCAGGTCGTTGAATATGTAGTCGCGGTGTTGCGCCTCGGGGCCCAGCAGTTCGAGCACACGGCTGAGTTTTTCGCTCACGCTCAGTCCCACATAGCGTTCGTCCTGCACGTCGATAATGCCCATGGGCAGTGCGGGGCGGTCGGTCCAAAGGTCGTTGAAGGCATCGCCGTTCGTATCGACCTTCAGGCCCAGTCCGATCAGTTCGTCGGCCATGTCCACGGTGAGCATATCGGCCGGACATCCCACCACTTCATTATCGCGGAGTTTGGCCTGGAGCCACTGTCCGGGTGCGGGCACGCCGTCCTCTCCTTCGCGCATCAGCGCAAAGGGTGTGCCGCTCAGTTCGTCGGCAGCTTGCAAAAAGTAGCGCGAATCGGTCCAAAGAGCCGCTTCGGTTTGCGTCACTACAGCCAAACCGGCCGAACCGGTGAATCCCGTGAGCCATTCACGACAGTTCCAGTGGGCAGGAATGTATTCGTCGTTGTGAGGATCGGCGGTGGGAATGAGGTAAGCACTGATGCCGCGGCTGCGCATCCACCGACGCAGGGCGGCCACACGTTCGTTGATATTCATGGTGGGAAAGTGTTTAAAAACAACAAAGCAGGCGCGACCATTCTGCACGAATGCCTAACGGTTGCACCTGTGTGTGTGTTTAGGGAATCGGAGGTGGTTGATAAGTAGCAGCTTCTTAATGTGCCTCCTTATTTGCTGAGTTCGAGCATGCGTTCAATCGGCTTGATAGCAGCTTTGGCCACTTCCTCGGGCACTTCGATGGTAGGCCACTCGTTGAGGAGCGTGTTGTAAACCTTTTGCAGCGTACACAAGCGCATGAAGTTGCACTCGTTGCAAGCGCAGGTGCTGTCTTCGGGAGGCACGGGAATAAATTCCTTGTCGGGGCAGCTTTTGCGCATTTCGTGCAGAATACCGCTTTCAGTAGCTACCAGGAAGGTACCCGTTTCGGCTTGGCGCGCATAGTTGAGCAGCGCAGCGGTTGAACCCACGACGTCGGCCAGCTTCACCACAGCACCGCGACATTCGGGGTGAACCAGCACCTTGGCATCGGGATATTGGCGTTTCAGTTCCACGATTTTTTCAACCGAGAAACGTTCGTGAACATGGCACGCACCGTCCCACAGCAGCATTTCGCGTCCGGTTACGCTGTTCAGGTAGCTGCCCAGGTTGCGGTCGGGACCGAAAATGAGTTTGGCATCGGCCGGAAAACTGTCTACAATTTTGCGGGCATTTCCCGAAGTTACCACCACATCGGTCAAAGCCTTGACGGCGGCCGAGGTGTTGACGTAGGAAATCACCGTGTGGTCGGGATGGCTTTCGACAAAAGCCTTGAACGCATCGGCCTGGCAACTTTCGGCCAGCGAGCAGGTGGCGTTGAGGTCGGGCACCAGCACCTTTTTGTCGGGGCAAAGAATTTTGTTCGTTTCGCCCATGAAATGCACGCCGCACATCACGATGATGTCGGCATCGGTTTTGGCAGCCTGCTGTGCCAGTCCGAGGCTATCGCCCACATAGTCGGCAATGTCCTGAATTTCGCCTTCGGTGTAATAATGCGCCAGAATGATGGCATTTTTTTGTTGGCAAAGGCGTCGGATTTCGGCCTTCACATCTATATGGGCAGGTAAGGGCTCGTCGACGTAGCCCTTCTCCTTCCACGTTTGTTTCACTTCTGTCATAAACGTTGCTTTTGTTGCTATCGCAAAAGTAGGAAAAAAACGCGAATTGTCGGGCTATTTCGCCCGAAAATGGGCGCATTGACGGGCGGTAACGCGCCTGCCGGGGTTTAGTGCGCGTTGCGCGGCAGGTGTTCGAGTATTTGCTGACGCAGAAAGGAGCGGTCGATATGGGTGTAAAGTTGGGTAGTGGCAATGCTTTCGTGCCCCAGCATGGCTTGTATGGCGCGCAGGTTGGCCCCGCCTTCGAGCAAGTGGGTGGCAAAGGTGTGGCGCAAGGTGTGTGGCGAAATTTTTTTGTTGATGCCGGCGCGTTCGGCATACACTTGCAAATTGTGGAACACGGTGATGCGCGACAAATGTTTTCCGCGGCGGTGCGACACGAACACGTAGTCCTCCTCGCCGGGCTTTGCCTCGATATGGCAACGATCGGCAAACCAGAGTTCCAGCTCGGTAATGGCCTGCGGCGAAACGGGCACAAAACGCTGTTTCGAACCCTTGCCCGTGACACGCATAAAGCCCTCGTCGAGAAACAAGTCGCTGAGTTTCAGCGCGCAGAGTTCACTCACCCGCAGTCCGCAGCTGTAAAGCACCTCGATGATGGCGCGGTCGCGCTGCCCCTCGGCTTGCGACAGGTCGATAGCCGCTTTCAGGCGTTCCACTTCATCGAGCGTCAGCACCTCGGGCAAATGTTCGGGTTTGCGCGGCGACTCAAGCAGCTCGGTGGGGTCGTCCTCGATGTAGCCTTCGTTGAGCAGAAAATCGTAATACGAGCGCACCCCCGACAAGATGCGTGCAATGGAGGTAACGGCGATGCCCAAATCGTAGAGCGAGGCCGCAAAACCGTGTAAATCGGCCAGTGTAACGCGACACGGATCAATGTGTTCGTCGGTCAGATATTGCAACAATTTGCTCACGTCCTGCACGTATGCAGCGCAGGTATTGGCCGAAAGTCCTTTTTCAAGCAGCAGATAACTGCGATATTTGTTGATGGTCAAGGTGGTGGAATGATAAATATTGAGTAAATTTGCGGTCGTAATACTTCACTTTGCCGCTTTAAGTAGATATTCTATAATTGGCGAAGCCATACAAGCACCTACTTTTGCCCTGTTTGCCTTTGTGGCAGGCAAGGTTCTGCAAAGTTAAAACTATTGCGCCAATGGTTCGACACCAAACGCGCCGAAAGCATTGTTTCGCCCCGGTGTTCTCCTCTTTTTTGAACCTCACCAACCAGTTTCTTACTTTCTTTCCGGTATGAAATTTTTGATTGTCAATGGGCCGAACCTCAATTTACTCGGCCAACGTGAACCCGATATTTACGGCAGTAACAGCATGGAACACTGCCTTAAAATGTTGCGACAGCATTTTCCTGACGACGAAATACTTTACTATCAAAGCAACGTTGAAGGATTCCTCATCGACCGCTTGCAGCAAGCCCTGACCGAAGGCATCGACGGGGTGGTGCTCAATGCCGGAGCCTATACGCACACGAGCATTGCCCTGCACGACTGTATCCGTTCGCTGCATTTCCCTGTGGTCGAAGTGCACTTGTCGAACGTACACCGTCGCGAAGAGTTCCGCCATCATTCTTTCATTTCGGCCGCCTGCAAAGGCGTAATTGCCGGTTTCGGTCTCAACTCTTACCGACTGGCCATCGAGGCGCTGAAAGCTGGCGAATAACCCCACAGCTGTTTCGGAACATTCTTCCTTAAGTAGGTGTTCAAAATTATTTTTACATTTGAATTGCGTTATTGTGCCGTAGTTGTTTGTTCTGTGCGAAGGAGCATAGCGGGCTATGTGACTGAGCGCAGGGCAAACAAATGCGGTGCAAGAACGTAATGCAAAGTAAAAATACTTCGATAGAATTATATAAAATAATTTTGAACACCTACTTAATAATCATTTACTGCATTACCCAACAAGAACATTGACTTTCAGTGCTGATTCACGGTGCTGAAGGATGCTCCCTTCATTTTTGAACCCCATACTTAACTAAACGATATGTACAAAAAAACCAAGATTGTTGCCACCATTTCTGATATACGTTGCGATGTAGGACTCATCCAGCGTCTGTATGACGCCGGTATGAACGTTGTCCGCCTGAACACGGCACACCAGGATGCAGCCGGCATGAAACGTGTGATTGACAACGTGCGCGAGGTATCGAGCCATTTGGCCATTCTCGTCGACACGAAAGGCCCCGAAGTTCGAACCACTGCCACCGACGCCCCTATTGAGTATCACAAGGGCGATATGGTCAGCATTGTGGGCAACCCCGAACTCAAAACCATTCGCGAAACCATTGCCGTGACCTACAAGGACTTTGTGAAAGACGTTCAAGTGGGTTCACACATCCTGATTGACGATGGCGACCTTGGTTTGATTGTCGACGACAACGACGGACAAACGCTTACCTGCCACGTCGAAAACGATGCCACCCTGGGTTCGCGCAAAAGTGTGAACGTGCCGGGCGTACGCATCAACCTGCCGGCACTCACCGAAAAAGACCGCCGCAACATTGAATTTGCCATTGACTACGACGTGGCCTTCATTGCCCACAGCTTTGTGCGTTCAAAGGAAGATGTGTACGAAGTGCGCAGAATTCTTGACGAACACAACAGCGACATCCGCATCATTGCCAAAATCGAGAACCAGGAAGGTGTGGACAACATCGACGAAATTCTCGAAGCTGCCGACGGCATCATGATTGCCCGCGGCGACTTGGGCATCGAAGTGGCTCAGGAACTCATTCCCGGCATCCAGCGTCGCCTGGTCGACAAGGCCATCCGTGCCCACAAGCCCGTTATCGTGGCCACGCAGATGCTGCAAAGCATGATTCACAATCCGCGCCCCACGCGTACCGAAGTTACCGACATTGCCAATGCCGTGTACTCACGTGCCGACGCCCTGATGCTTTCGGGCGAAACGGCCTATGGCGACTATCCCGAAGAGGCGGTCAAGGTCATGGCTACCGTGGCATGGCAGGCCGAAAAGGACTTGTTCAAGGAATTTGGCGGCGTAGACATTCCGCTGTCCGACAATCCCGACGTCACCGAGTTCTTCTCGAAAGAAGCCGTGATGGCCACGAAGCGCATGAAGCTGCGTGCCATTATCATGGACTCGTACACCGGACGCACCGCACGCTACGTGTCGTCGTTCCGCGGACAATGCACCATTCTTGCCATCTGCTACAAGGCCAAAACGGTGCGCCACCTTGCCCTTTCGTATGGCGTATATGCCATTTACATGCCGATGAAGAGCTACGGACACGAGTTCCTGCTCGCTGCCCTGCGCAAACTCCTCTCTGACAATATGCTCTGCCCCGAAGACCGCATTTGCTACCTCGGTTCGCAGCGTAAGGAGCAGCGCACTTCGTTCATGGAAATGAACATTGTGAAAAATCTGTTCGAGAGCGAAGGCGAGGAAACTTACCCCAACTAATGCCCGACACATGGGGGCGGCCCACCCTACCCCCAAGTGCAGCAAACAGCCCCTCTTGTTTTGAATACATACCGGTGCATCCGGATGCTTCAATATCACACCGGCCTACGGTTCGCCTGGCGATGCCGTAGGCTTTTTTTTTGATTTTACCCCACCCCGGCTGCTGCCGGTTAGGCTTTGCCGAAAATACAACGACTTTCCATGAACGATTTGCTAAACGATTACATACTGGAACATACCACACCGCCCGACGATTACCTGAAACGCCTATATCGTGCCACCCACCTGCACCTGCTCCGGCCGCGCATGGCCTCAGGACATTTGCAAGGCCAGCTACTAAAAATGCTGATGCAAATGCACCAACCGCAAACGGTGGTTGAGATAGGCACCTATTCGGGCTATTCGGCCCTGGCCATGGCTTCGGGAATGCCTCCCGGCGCACGTGTGCTGACGTTCGAAATCAACGATGAGCAGGAATGCTTTACGCGTCCCTGGCTCGAAGGTGCGCCCTACGAGGCCCGCGTCGAAATGTTTGTGGGCAATGTGTTCGAACTGCTGCCGCCCATGCAGTTGCGCATTGATGCGGCTTTTATTGATGCCAACAAGCGCGAATACGTGGAATACTACAACCTGCTCATGCCCTTCATGCACAGCGGTTCGCTGATTTTGGCGGACAACACGCTGTGGGACGGTCATGTAGTCGACCCTGCCTACGACCGCGATGCCCAAACCGTGGCCATTCGCCGATTCAACGATATGGTGGCAGCCGACGACCGCGTCGAACAGCTCATACTGCCCGAACGCGATGGGCTGAGCGTGATTCGGGTGAAATAATGGCAACGTGCACCTACGCCTTAGCGACATGTGCTTGCGCAATGCCTTGGGCTTGCAATTAGTTCAACGCTTGTTGCGTTCATTTTGGTTTTAACAAAAACACTAATAAAGGCAAAAACCGCAAATTGGTTTCGGCGTGCTTTTCAAGGCGAACTCCGTGGACGGGAAACCGACTTTCGTGTATTTTTCAAAGTGCTGATTCTCAGCAGTTCCGAATTTATCAAAACTAGCTCGGAACTAATTCAAACTAGCTCGGAACTAATTCGAACTGGCTCGGAACTAATTCGGACAATCGCGGAGTAAATTGCATGACTGGCTCGCTGCATTGCTCAAACAGCTGCAAGCGTGCCAGATGGATGGGCTTATTTTTTCAGTTAATTTCACGTATGCAAGCGTTCGCTGTTTAACAAATGCTGCAAAGATGGGCATAGTTCCGCCCAACACTGGGGGCGGTGAAAGCGGAAGGTACTTCCTTTGTTGGGCTATTCGGCTACGCTGAAGGGGGGTTCTGAAAATTCAGTTTCACCCTGCGCGCCAATTTGTGCCGGACAAAAGTGATGAAGCAGGGAGCTTACCGGGCTGAATTTGTGAATGGGCTTTTTCTTGCCAAAATCAGGACACCACAAACTAAAAAACGTGTGCCATAAGGACTTTTCCACGCGAAATAAACGACTATGTGCGGTGAATTGAGTAAATTTGCGACATACTTGCCCGTAACTTCCGCCCATTTCGGCTGCGGTGTGTGCACACATCGGCTCTGCCGGACAGCGGGCAACCTGAACTAAGAAACTGAAACTTGACAACTGATGGTAAAAATTAAAATACGCAACCGCTCGCGCCACGAAATGCCGGCTTATGCCACTCCGCTGAGTGCCGGACTCGACTTGCGCGCCAATATCGACGAACCGCTCACCTTGCAACCCCTGCAACGGGCACTTGTACCCACAGGACTGAGCATGGCTCTGCCTGCCGGCTACGAAGCTCAGGTGCGTCCGCGTTCGGGATTGGCACTGAAACATGGCATCACCGTGCTCAACACGCCGGGTACCATCGATGCTGACTACCGTGGCGAGGTGGGAATTATTTTAATCAACCTGTCGGCCGAACCGTTTACCATTCACGATGGCGACCGCATTGCCCAAATGGTGGTGGCGCGCTGCGAACAAGCTGAATGTGTCGGCGTAGAATCGCTCGACGATACGGAGCGCGGCTCCGGTGGTTTCGGCCATTCGGGCGTATAGCCCCTGTGCTGCCTTTTTTCCTTGCTTCCATTCACTGCATTCTGAGTTATACCTTTCAATGATTCGTTACTTATTCTTACTTTTACTATTGGCCGGCTTCGTCACTGCCTGCCACCACCCCGATTCGCAAGGCCGGACGGGGCTTGTGGCCTTTGAACCCGGAGTGGCCGAACCGCTCAATGGCAATGCGCCGGTGAGAATAAGCTACGAACGCAGCCGGCGATTCAACGAACTCTTTCTGGAATCGCTGCGACAAAAATACCAGAACCGCATCGACGCGCAGTACGAACTGCTGGACAAGGCACTGCAAATCAACCCGGAGGCGTCGGAGGCCATTTTTGAAATGGGTATGCTCAAAACGGCTTACGCCTCGTACTCCGACACGCTGACGCGCGCCGAAGGCGACTCGCTGCTACACCGCGCGGTGAAACTGGAACCGAACAACCTGACGTACAAGGAGTTTCTGGCCATTTACTATGCCAACAAGGCTAAGTATCGCGAGGCTATCAGGCTGTATGAGGAAATTGCCGAAGCGGAACTGACCAACGAAACGCTGGCTACGCTGATTTGGCTGTATCGCACAAGCGGTGACTTTGCGGGGGCCATTCGCACCATCGAGCGGCTGGAACGCATTGACGGACGCAGCGAACAGCTGAGTATGGAAAAATTCCAGACGTTCGTGCTCATGAACGACTACGAACATGCCTTCCAGGCCATCGAGGACCTCTGCGCTGAATTTCCGCTCGACTTGCGCTACCGCGTACTGATGGGCGACTTGTACGACCAGCACGGCTACCACGAACAGGCACTCACCATTTACCGCGATGTGCTGACGGCTGAACCCGAAAACAGCTTTGCGCAAATCTCGTTGCTGGCCTACTACAAGGCGGCTGGGGCCGATTCGCTGTATCACAACTTTCTGCACAAGGTGGTGATGAACCGCCACACGCAACCGGGGGCGCGCAACGAGGCGCTGACGGCTTACGCGGTGGACAACCTGAGGCAGAAGGCGGATGCCCGGCCGGTGGTGCAACTGTTTCACGAGGCTTTCGCGGCTTTTCCCGACAATGCGGAACTGCCGCGCATCTATGCCGACTATGTGAGCGAAAAGGGCATGGGCGAGGATTCGGTGCTTTCGGCCGTGAACCGCGTGCTCACCATCGAACCCGACCAAACGAAAGCGCGGTTGCTGGCCTTGCAAATCATGCTTCACAAAGACAGCATGGAGCAGGTGGCGCGGCTGTGTCGCGAGGGTTTGCTCTATGAACCGTCGGAGGTGATGTTCTATTACTACGAGGGCATGGCTTACTTTATGCTGCAACGCAATGCCGATGCCATACGGGTGCTGCAAAAGGGCGCGGAACGCATTGCCGAAACCACCGATAAGGAACTGGCGTCGGACTTGCTGGCCACGCTTGGCGATGTGCTCTACGACACCAAACTCTCGGAAGAGGCTTTTCTGGCTTACGACAGGGCGCTCGAATACAATGCCAACAACGTGGATTGCCTGAATAATTATGCCTACTACCTTTCGGTACTGGGCAAAAAACTGGACAAGGCTGAGGAAATGAGTAAAAAAACAGTCGACATCAAAGGCGACGAACCCATTTACCTCGACACTTACGCTTGGATTCTGTTTCTGCAGGGACAGTTCGAACAGGCGCGCATCTACATGAACGAGGCGTTGCGCTACGTCGAAGAGACACCTGAAAATGCAATGTTCTTTGACCATGCAGGCGATATTTATTTCCGCTGTGGCGACAAAGCCAAGGCCATGACTTACTGGAAAACGGCACTGAAACTTTATCCTGAAAAGGCAAACCGGCAAAAGGTGCAGCGCAAAATCTGGCGCAAGCGCATCTGATGCAACGCGAGTTTAGGCCCACGGCTGTCCACCTCATCAAATCCTTTTTTCTTCATGAAGCATTTACTTTTTATTCTCATAGCAACGGTATGCCTCACGGCTTGCCGTTCTGCCAAAAATGCGTCGAAATCACCAGCCCCCGACGCCTCTGAAAATGCCGGTACACAGCATACACTGAATCCTTCAAAGGGCACAACGGCCACTGCCTACGTACAGCAGGTGGTGCAGCAATGCAACAGCCACGCCAAAGCGTGTGTCACGGCCAACGTGAAGGTGGCGCTGCGCGGACTGGGCAAGGAACTTTCGGTCAACGGGGCACTGCGCATGAAGCGCGACGACGTGATTCGCCTTTCGCTCCGCTTCCTCGGCATGGAGGTGGGCATCATGGAATTTACGCCGCAAGACGTGCTACTGGTCGACCGCTTCCATAAGCAGTATGTACGGGCCAGCTATCACGAGGTGAGTTTCCTGAAACAGGCTAACCTCGACTTTTACGCCTTGCAGTCGCTCTTCTGGAACGAACTCTTCGTGCCGGGCACCCGCGACGTGAAAAGCTGCATGAACCGTTTCAACTTGTTCAAGGCAAACGGCTACACCATTCTCTCGCCTACGAACACGCCGAAACTCACCTACTCGTTCTTGACGCATGCCGACCGCGCACTGATTGAACAGGTGCGTGTGCAGGGACGTAAGGCCACCGATAAGGGTGAGTTTTGCTGGACGTATGCCAACTTCAGCGCATTCGGCACCCGACAGTTTCCGCACAGCATGGAAATGAACGTGACGGGAACGGGACGCGACATCAAACTTTCGCTGAACCTCTCGGCTCTGGGCACCGACAGCAACTGGAACACGCGTACCACCATTTCGTCGAAATACCAGCGACGAACGGTCGACGAGGTATTGGGCGGACTTAAACTCTAAGGCTGCTGCCTGAACCGCAAACACGGGCGGCACATTGAAGTCGTCTAAACTTTTCTGACGAAGATTTGATTTGGAAATTTATCTCTTCTAAATTCAATCTTCACCTTTCTTTTGGCCGTTTTTTGACCTTTCATCAGTCGTGTAGCTCGCTACACTCCTTCTTCAAGGCCCAAAAACGCCTCAAAAATTAAGGCAAATCTTGAATTTCATAAAAGTTCAGACAACTTCATTTTGAAAGCGAAAACATAAAGCGAAATATACTATTCCATTTTTCCCATGAACGTATTACGTTATCTGTTTGTAATGATGCTGGTATGCTGCACGACTGTGCCGACGCTGGCGCAGACGAACAAAAGCATCAAATCGCTGCAACGCGAACAGAAAACGCTGAAAAAGGATATTGCCGAACAGGAAAAAATGCTGCGCTCCACGAAAAAAGACGTTACTTCGCAGCTTGCCAACCTGCAAGTAATCAGCGCACAAATCGAAGGACAGCAAAAATATGTCGACGGCATTCATTCCGAAATTACAGCCTTGAGCGGTAACATCCGCAACATCGAACAGCAACTGAAATTGCTCGAAAAGGATTTGTACGAGTGTAAACGCAAATACCGGCACGCCGTTACCTACATGTTTCGGAACCGTATGCGCTTTGCACAGTGGCAGTTCATTCTTTCGGCCAAAAACTTCCGCCAAATGTATCGCCGACTGCGCTACGTCAACGAGTTTTCGAAATTCCAAATGGCGCAGGGACGCATCATCGAACAAAAGGAGGCTAAGGTGAGGACCGTTCGCAACGACTTGCTGAACAAAAAGGCTGAAAAGAACCGATTGTTCGAGGCCGGTAAGGCTGAAAAACTGAAACTGCAGGGACAGCATCAGGAAAGGCAAAAGGTGGTCGACGAACTGAACCAGAAACAAAAGCAGCTGCAGGCTTCGATTGCCAAACAGCGCAAGCAATATGCACGACTCAACGAACGTATCGACAAACTCATTCAGGCTGAAATCGAAGCGGCTGAACGTCGCCGAAAAGCCGAGGCCGAACGTCGCAGAAAGGCGGAACTGGCACGCCAAAAACGCCTGAAAGCGCAACGCGAAAAGGCGGCACGCGAGGCGGCGCGACGTAAGGGTAAGTCGACGTCGAAATCAAAATCGACCAAAAAGAAAACGCAACGCGACGACGAGGACGAAAGCACGGCTACGCCTAAGTTTACGCCGGCCAACGACGTTGACCGCGTGCTATCGAACAGCTTTGCGGCAAACCGTGGCCGACTGCCCATGCCCATCACGGGTTCGTATGCCATCACTACGCACTACGGACAGTACAACGTGCCCGGACTGCGCGGCGTAAGGCTCGACAGCAAGGGCATCAGCATCACCGGACATCCGGGTGCACAGGCTCGTGCGGTGTTCAAGGGCGAAGTAACCATGGTATTTACCGATGCGGGCATGTATCACGTCATTGTGCGCCACGGCTCGTACCTTTCGGTTTACTGCAACCTTTCGTCTACCTCGGTGCGTCAGGGGCAGCAAGTCAGTACCCGCCAAATTCTGGGCAATGTGGCCACCGATGCTTCGGGCAACTGCACCCTGCACTTCCAGCTGCGCAAGGAAACCGCGAAGTTGAACCCCGAAAGCTGGCTGGCTCGCTAACATTGGCCGCAAGGCGTCACGCTCTTCTTTATTTTCACCCAAAAAGTTCACTATGACTCTGACCGAAAAATTGGGCGCGAAAGCATTGCGCGCGCTCTCGCACCTGCCGTTGTGGTGGCTTTACCGCATTTCCGACCTTCTTTTTCCGCTCCTTTACCATGTGGTGCGCTACCGGCGGAAAGTGGTGCGGCAAAACCTGACGCAATCGTTCCCCGACTATTCGCCGAAGGAAATAAAGCGCATCGAACGCCGCTTCTTCCGCTTTTTTTGCGACTATGCTGTCGAAACCATCAAGTTCATGACCATCAGCCGCAAGGAAATTATGCGACGCATGCGCATCGTCGGCATGGACGTGATGGACACCGAACTCGAAAAACAGCCCTTCTGCTTTCTGATGCTCGGACATTTCGGCAACTGGGAGTGGATTTCGAGCACCGCGCTGTGGAGCAAACGGCCCTGTGCCCAACTCTACACACCGCTACACAACAAGGCTTTCGACCAAGTGTTTTACAAAATGCGCTGCCGCTTTGGCAACGAAAACATTTCGAAATACGATGCGCTGCGCCGCATTCTGACGCTCAAACGCCTGGGTACGCCCACACACATCGGCTTTATTTCCGACCAAAGTCCGCGCCCCAACAGCATTCACGACTGGATGACGTTTCTGAACCAGGACACGCCGCTATTTACCGGGGCCGAACGCATCGGCAAACGGGTGGGAGCTGCGGCTTACTTTGCCTGTGTCACTCGCCCGCGCCGGGGCTACTACGAGTGCCGCCTTGAACGCATCACCTCGGACATGAGCGAATATCCTGACTACAAACTAACGGAACGCTACATGCAAATGCTCGAAGCGGAAATTAAGCGCAACCCGCACCTGTGGCTCTGGACGCACCGACGATGGAAGCATACCCGGGCCGAAGTCGAAAAAATACAGGGCAACAAAGAATAACCGAAACGCCCATTGAATCAGATAAATCAAAAAAAAGATATACATGAAAATCGAACAACAACTTCAACAAGCGGCTATCGAAGCCGTGAAGGCACTCTATGGTGCCGACGTTACGGCAGAACAGATTACGCTGCAAAAAACCAAAAAGGAATTCGAAGGTCACCTCACACTGGTGGTGTTCCCGTTGCTCAAAATTTCGCGCAAAAAGCCGGCTGACACTGCTGCCGAAATCGGACAGTGGCTCTGCGACAACACGAAGCTCATCTCGGCCTACAACGCTGTGGCTGGTTTCTTGAACCTGGTCATCGCTCCGGCTCAGTGGGTAGCCCTGCTTGAAGAAATCAATGCCAACGAGCACTACGGCATTCAGCACCCCACCAACGAAAGTCCGCTGGTAATGATTGAATACTCGTCGCCCAACACCAACAAGCCCCTTCACCTGGGCCACGTGCGCAACAACCTGCTCGGTTGGGCCTTGGCCAATGTGGTCGAAGCTAACGGCAACCGCGTGGTTAAAACGAACATTGTGAACGACCGTGGTATCCACATTTGCAAATCAATGCTCGCTTGGCTGAAGTTCGGCAATGGCGAAACTCCCCAGTCGTCGGGCAAGAAGGGCGACCACCTGATTGGCGACTACTATGTGGCTTTCGACAAGCATTACCGCGCCGAAGTGGCCGAACTCAAGGCTAAATATGTGGCTGAAGGCAAGGGCGAGGAAGAGGCTGAAGAAATGGCCAAAAAGAATTCGCCCCTCATGCAGGAAGCGCACGATATGCTCGTGAAATGGGAGGCCAACGACCCCGAAGTGCGTGCATTGTGGCGCAAAATGAACGAATGGGTGTATGCCGGATTCGACGAAACTTACAAGGCATTGGGCGTGAGCTTCGACAAAATTTACTACGAAAGCGACACCTACCTTGAAGGTAAGGAAAAGGTGGAGGAAGGCCTCAGCAAGGGCATTTTCTTCCGCAAAGAAGATGGTTCGGTATGGGCTGACCTCACTGCCGAAGGACTCGACGAAAAATTGCTGCTCCGCGCCGACGGCACCAGCGTGTACATGACGCAGGACATCGGTACGGCGAAACTCCGCTTCCAGGACTTCCCCATCAACAAAATGATTTATGTGGTGGGCAACGAGCAAAACTACCACTTCCAGGTACTTTCCATCCTGCTCGACAAACTGGGCTTTGAATGGGGCAAGAGCCTCGTTCACTTCTCGTACGGCATGGTGGAACTGCCTAACGGCAAAATGAAGAGCCGCGAGGGTACGGTGGTCGACGCCGACGACCTCGTTGCCGGCATGATTGCCCAGGCTCGCCAAACGGTTGAAGCTGCCGGCAAGTTCGACGACATGACTGAGGACGAAAAGGCCGAAGTTGCCCGCATCGTGGGTATGGGTGCGCTCAAGTACTTCCTACTCAAGGTCGATGCACGCAAAAACATGCTCTTCAACCCCGAAGAAAGTATCGACTTCAACGGCAACACGGGTCCGTTCATTCAGTACACCTACGCCCGTATCCGCTCTATCCTGCGCAAGGCGGCCGACGCCGGCATCCAACTGCCCGCCCAACTGCCTACCGACGTGGAACTCTCGACCAAGGAAGAGGAAATCGTGCAGCACATTGCCGACTTTGCAGCCGTTATCCGTCAGGCCGGTTCGGAATACCAGCCCGCTGCCGTGGCTAACTACTGCTATGAATTGGTGAAGGAATACAACCAGTTCTACCACGATTTCAGCATTCTGCGCGAAACCGATGCCAAGAAGCAGGCATTCCGCCTGGTGCTTTCGCTCAACGTAGCCAAGGTGGTACGTCTGGGCATGGGCTTGCTCGGCATCGAAATGCCCGAACGTATGTAATGCCCAAGGTCTATCCATAACCAGTTTGCAGCACGCTGACGCTGCATCTGCCTGCACTTTATGCCGGCAAGTCAGCGTGCTGCAAATGCCTAACCGGAGAATACAGGTGCGCCAACTTTCAGCAAAGCCGCACCTGCATTCTCTGTTTTTTTTGCAACTTACTCTATGGCTAAAAGTAAATTCTATGTGGTGTGGCAAGGTCTGGAACCGGGCATCTACCTCAGTTGGGAAGAATGCCGGCAACAGGTTAACGGCGTGAAAGGGGCACGCTACAAATCATTTGGCAGCCGCGCCGAGGCCGAACGAGCCTTTGCCGAACAGCCGGTTTGCCGCGTCGATGCCTCGGCAGCAGTAGCTTCCCCCTCGGCAGCCACTTCCTCAAAAAGAGCAGCCAAGGCACGAAAGCCGCGACCGCAAGCTGCATCGCTGCAAAATCCGCCCGACTACCGCCACGACACCGTACTCCCCCTTCCGCCCGAAGTCTGCGCCGACGCATTAGCCGTCGATGCTGCCTGCTCGGGCAATCCCGGTCCGATGGAATACCGCGGTGTAGACCTCACCACCGGGGCCGAAGTGTTCCACTACGGTCCGGTGCGTGGCACGAACAACATCGGCGAATTTCTGGCCATTGTTCACGCCTTGGCGCTATTCGAACAGCAAGGCATAAAGCGCACCATCTATTCTGACAGCCGCAATGCCATGCTGTGGGTCAAGGCTCGCAAATGCCGCACCACCCTGACGCGCAATGCCCGCACTGAACAGCTGTACCAACTCATCGAACGTGCCGAAAACTGGCTCCGCACCCACGACTATGCCGACATTCCCATTCTGAAATGGGACACGCCGCGCTGGGGCGAAATACCGGCCGACTTCGGACGAAAGTAACCCCAATGCCCGAAAACCGCACACCGGCATGCTGGAAAATCTGCACACAAAAAAAGCACACACCGACCTAAGGTTTTACCTTTTGGTCAGTGTGTGCTTTTTTTTAGCTCACAAGGCGCGAGCGTACAATATCAGAAAGTTGTTTAGCGGCACAGTTCAATCAACTGCTCTACGCTAACCGTTTGCTGTTCGCCCTTTTGCATATCCTTGAGCGTTACCACGCCCTGTTCCATTTCGCTTTCGCCCACCAGTGCTACGAAAGGCACTTGCTGCGCATTGGCATAGCTCATTTGCTTCTTCATTTTCACGGCATCGGGGTAAACCTCCGTAGCAATGCCGGCCTTGCGAAGGCGAGCCGCCAGTGTCAGGCAGTGAGCCGCCTCTTTGTCGCCAAAGTTCATGAACAGCACACGAGCGCCCGAAGCCGTTTCCGAAGGATAAAGGTCGAGCTGCGTCAACACGTCGTAAATGCGGTCGGCACCAAACGAAATGCCCACACCGCTCAAGCCCGGCAAACCGAAAATACCCGTCAGGTTATCGTAACGACCACCGCCCGTAATCGAACCGATTTGCACGTCGAGTGCCTTTACTTCGAAAATGCAACCCGTGTAATAGTTCAGTCCGCGCGCTAGCGTCAGGTCCAGCTCAATGGCATTGTGCAATTCGCTGTTTTTAAGCGTTTCGAGCACAAAAGCCACCTCGTCGATACCCTTCAGTCCCGTTTCGCTCTCGGCCAAAGCCTGTCGCATGGTTTCGAGTTTTTCCTCGTTACTACCCGACAGCGAAATGATAGGCTGCAATTTTTCAACAGCCTCGGGCGTCAGCCCCACTGCGAGCAATTCTTCGTTCACCTTGTCAAGCCCGATTTTGTCGAGTTTGTCGATGGCTACGGTAATGTCAACAATCTTGTCGGCCTCGCCAATGATTTCAGCGATACCCGTCAGGATTTTGCGGTTATTGATTTTAATGCAAACACGAATGCCGAAGCGCGTGAACACCTCATCGACAATTTGCATCAGTTCCACCTCGTTGAACAACGAGTCGGAGCCCACCACGTCGGCATCACACTGGTAGAACTCGCGGTAACGTCCCTTTTGCGGACGATCGGCACGCCACACGGGCTGAATCTGATAGCGTTTGAACGGCATTTGGAGTTCATCGCGGTGCTGCACCACATAGCGTGCAAAAGGCACAGTCAAGTCGTAGCGCAAGCCCTTTTCGCAGAAGCGTGCAGCCAGATGCGCTGCCGAAGCCTCAGCATATTCCTCGGCCGAAGTTTTGAGTTTGAAATCGCCCGAGTTCAGAATTTTGAACAGCAGTTTATCGCCCTCTTCGCCATACTTACCCATCAGCGTCGAAAGGTTCTCCATAGCCGGTGTTTCAATTTGTCGGAATCCATAGAGTGCATACACCTCGCGGATGGTATTGAAAATATAGTTGCGACGCGCCATTTCGACAGCACCGAAATCGCGGGTTCCCTTAGGAATACTTGGTTTTTGTGCCATATATTTAATTATTTTTATATCAAAACAGGAAACGGAGCCTTTCGCTTGCAATCAAGCTCCTTTCTATGCAAAATTACGACAAATATACGAAAGAAACCACCATGGAAAGAAAAAGTGAACAAACAATCCCCCGTTTTTTTGTTTATTCCAACAGAAATCCTTACTTTTGCAGTCAGAATGGTAGCCGACGCCCCACAAAGTCGTCACCCGCCACCGTCATCGGACTTGTAGCTCAGTTGGTTAGAGCAACAGACTCATAATCTGGAGGTCCTTGGTTCAAGCCCAAGCTGGTCCACTTTAAAAATCAAGGAGTTACGCAAAACGTGACTCCTTTTTTCTTGCCCTTGCGTAAACAATGCGTAAACAAACTGTTTGAGTTGGTAGTGTTTACATATAGAATTTCTATGAGGCTCAAATAAATTCCATTTGTATGCTGATTTACAGAATAATGTTGTACCTTTGCAAATGCAAAGCATTTATGGCGAGCCATGACCAAATGGTGCTCTTTCTTGAAAAAGAAAAGTGAGTTTGCCTAACCACCGTGGGAGGGTTATCCCAATCTGCTGGATCGTGCGTAATGGGAGTATTAGTCGGAAGATACTCTCTACCAAACATTACGTGGAAGTTGCTTCAGGGGTTGAGACCGATTAGCATAAGCCCGGTTACCAGTCAGCGACAGGAGACAACGAGATTGCACCGCTGCATATAACGACAAAGTTTTTATCCTTCTGGGGATAGGGACTCGGTGGTTATATGCAGCGTTTTGTGTATGTATGCCTCACATCGCAAAGTGTCTGTATTCAGAGGTTATGTTGAACATAAACAATGAATGCAATGGAAAAATTGACAAAATCCATGCCCCTTTTCAAAGAACGAAACTGTTCTGTCTCTATCGTGTTGGATTCACGTACTCGTAGAAAGAATGCGTGTGAGTTTCCTCTATCCCTTCGTTTCACGATAGACCGCAAATTCTTTTATTTCACGGTAGGAAGCTCTTTTACAGAGAAAAAATTTTCAGACATCTGCAATGCGACTAAGTGTAAGAGCGAGAATTACAGACTTCAAAAAGAGTGGAAAGATACCTTTGTCCCAAAATACAAAGATATTCTGATGAATCTGAACAAGGGTGGCATTCTCACTTATGAGATGGTGCGTCGATGTATTATTGATGGTACAGAAGTAACTTCAGAGAATAATAACGCAGGATCCAACTCTCAATCTTTTATTGGCATTTGGGAACAAGTCATCAATGGTTTCAAAACAGATGATGGTGGAGCACGTTTTACTACGGCTGAGAGTTATGAGTGTGCGCTCAAGTCAATCAGAAAGATACTTGGGGGAAATGCTATCAAAGGCTTTTGTATCAGTGCCACAGAAATCCAGAAATGGAAAGATGGGATGCACAATGGAGTCAAGAACGAGAATGGAAAAATTGTTGGTAAAATCAGCGATACCACAGCAGGCATCTATCTGCGTTGTTGCCGTGCCGTGTGGAATCGGTGCGTACACGAAGGTTTCCTGAAAGATGTTCCTTATCCTTTCTCCAACAAGAAAGAGAAAGGGCTTGTGAGCATTCCTAAGAGTGCGAAACGCAAACAGAGTTTCCTGAATGTTGCTCAAATGACAGAACTCTATAACCTTTTTGTTTCAAAGAAATATCCCGAATACTGGACGGAAGACTATGTGCAACGTGCCCACTACTCACTGGGATTGTTCCTTGCCCAATACCTTTGTAACGGCTTCAATATGGCTGATGCAGGACGATTGACATACGACAACTACTATTACAAAACTGGTGGCAAGGCTTTCCGTTTCAACCGAAAGAAAACGTCCAGCAGAAGTGCAGACGGTTCAGAAGTAATCGTTCCAATCATCCCTCCTTTACAAAATATTCTGGATGAGATAGCTGCACCTCCGACTCGTGACGGTATGGTATTCCCCAACATATTAAAAGGTGCGGAAACAGAAGAACTACGTCGCAAATATACAGTGCAGGAGAACTCAAATGTGAAAGAACGTGTCATTAAGATATGCCATGAGGCACTGCACTGGGACGAATCCATCTGTCCGACAGGTACATGGTGCCGTCACTCGTTTGCCACTAATCTGCATAATGCCGGAGTTGACATGGACTATATTTCTGAAAGCATGGGACACTCAACTTCTGACCATGCAATCACTCAAATATACATTGAGCATTACCCTCTTGAAATCCAGATGAAGAACAACTCAAAGCTGTTGAATTTAGCAAAGGCCTCTGAAAGAGATAAGCTATTGGAACGATTGGCAAATATGTCCACAGAAGAACTTGCTAAACTGTTTGCTTAACCCTTTAAATCACTTTGAGTATGTTTAATTTTATAGAGCGTGTAAAGGACTTCAATTTGAGTAAGGAACATACGGATATACTCATCCGTGCATGGGAGTCAGAGAACAAGGCTGTTTATGCAGACTTTGTCAGACGGATAGAGAACGTAAAAAATGGCGACATGGGTGTTATTGCCGAGATGATGGACGTGGCAAGAAGTTGCATCCCGGAAGAGATACATGTGTTACACCACTGGCTGGGGGATGTTCTGAATGGAAAAGTGAAGATAGCGGATATTGCCCAAAGCATTCAGAACTTGCCCTGTAAGCATATCAACATGATAGCGAAATGCCTTGTCTATAAAGAATTGTGGATGGCTATAGATGTAAAAACTGGAGAAGTAAAAGTGACCTCCAAGAAAGTAAAAGGGTGCTTGATGGTTCGGTCTGGAACACCGATAGAGATATGGAACAGATTGCCGGTTGAAAAAAGAGCCTACCTCGTCAGTCAGACAGAATCATTGATGAAGAACAGCAAAGGATGCTGGATGTTCAGCAGCCTTGAAAGGAAGATGACATATCAAGCCATAGCTTTCTTTGCAAGACTTATCTTCCTCGCATACGCTTCTGCAACAGGGTATTTCCTTGCCAATCTTTATGACATTGTCATAGAACGCAAGGATAATCAGCCTTATTGCATGTACTATTTTGTAGTCTTTGACCACGGACTTACAAAAATGGCAACGGTGCTTAATCAGTTACTGATGTCCGAGGGCGTTGACCAAGAAAGTCTGCTTATGGTAAAGGATTGCATCCACATGTTGGTGCAGCATAGTATTGACATGGGAACAGAAACCAAAGAATCATGGGAAAAGACTACTGAAGAATGTGGATCTGACATTTGGAAAGAGGTTGCGTTTCTCCTTCATCGCATGAAAGGTAATCGAGGCAACAAAAAACAGGTGATGAGCATTGACGATTTGATTGTCGGGAATAAGACTGAGGTAAAGAAAGGCATTGCGGACTTTCTGAAATCGAATACCGAAACCATCAGCCTTGCTTATCTCCTCGTTGTCCTTATCAAAACCAAACACATCCAGTCTTCGGTAAAGTACATGACATTTCACCGTGCCATTGAACAATTTACCCAACGGCACTACGGGCATGACATCCCACAGAAACGGTATGGCGAGATAAAGGAGCTTAATTTCAAGAGTCCCATGCAGAGTACAAGTTATAAAAAAGCCAAGAAAATCATAGACAAGTGGGTAGTCTATTTCGATAATTGCAAGTAGAACTGTCACTCTCATATCCCACTCATTTTTTTCTTTCCCTCTTTTTCTGTTAATACATATAGAATATTGGTCGGTTAATTTAAGGTAAAAATAAACCGACCAATACTCTGAGTTTCATACAATACCTTTGCTTGTGAAATCGGTTTCACAGAGTTGAACCGAAGCTTAAATTATTCAATCATTAAACAAGTAAAGATATGGAAGAAAACCTCAATCTCAACCAGCTACTTCAAAAGCCCATCGCCATGATGACAGGCGAGGAACTTTGTTACCTAATCACCAAGAGCGTAGAAACTGGAGAAAAGTCCAGCCCTCAAACATCCTCTAAGGGCAACTACTATGGCATAGAAGGAATCGCCCGTGTGTTCGGATGTAGTGTACCCACTGCCAACCGCATTAAGAAGAGCGGTATCATAGATAAAGCCATCACACAGATAGGACGAAAGATTGTGGTGGATGCAGATCTTGCGCTGTCTTTGGCAAAAGAATCTGGTGGAATCCACATTAAAGAATGAGCGTATGGATGAAAATTGGAAACAACAACTGACGACCGACAGCTATGGGAACTTTGCCCGTACCATCAGTAACCTTAGGCTCATCTTTACGTTGGACGAAAATCTGAGTATGATAAAGTATGACACCTTTTGTCAGGATGATGTATGCTTCTGCCCTTTGTTCCGAAATGTCAATGGCAACAAGATTGATGAGGAATCTGCAGGAAAGATACAAGACTACTTGGAAAGAATTTACAGATTACGTCTGACGCAGAACAAGGTCTTTGAGATGCTAAAGACAACATCTTCGGAACGGAGTTTCAATCCAGTGCAGGATTTCATCACTCAAGAGATATGGGACGGACAGCCTCGTATAGCCACAACACTAATAGAGTATTTGGGCGCGGAAGACACACCTCTTGTCAAGGAACAGACTAAACTCTGGTTCGTGGCGGCTGTAGCCAGAGTGTTCTGTCCCGGTTGTAAATTCGATAACGTACTGACCTTGCCCGGTCCACAGGGCATCGGGAAAAGCACCTTTTTCAAAGCCATCAGTGGAAAGTGGTTCAACGATTCATTTTCTTTTGCCAGTGGTGATAAGGAGAAAGTGGAAACCATTACCAATGGTTGGATTATTGAAATCAGTGAGTTGAATGGTTTGAAACGGGCGAATGACGCAGAGGCAGCCAAGGCTTTCCTAAGTCGTTGCAGCGACTATATGCGTCCTGCATATGGACATAAGGTAGTGGAGTTTATGCGGCACAATGTCTTTGCGGCTACAACCAATGAGACAAACTTCCTTCAAGGAGACAATGGAAACCGTCGCTGGTGGATAATTCCTGTTAAAGGCAACGGTCATGTATCAGAATGGCTGGATATTCTACAACGTACAGTTCCTCAGCTTTGGGCAGAAGCATACACCTATTATCAGCAAGGCATGAAATTATACTTGGCTCCTGACATGGAAATGCAAGCCAACGAGGTGCAGGTACAACATTCCAGTATTCTTGTTGACCCCATTATGGAAGATTTGGAAATGTACTTGGAACGTGAGATACCCATACAATATGCAAGTTGGACGATTCCTACCCGACTGGCTTATCAAAAGGGAGCATACTCGGAACCAAGCTCAACCATGACCACCCTCAATATGGTTTGTGCCAGACAGATTATCGAGGAAATGCCTAATGACTTGGTCAGACGCAATCCATCCAAATATACATCGCAATACATCAACCGTCTGATGTCTATGATTCCTAATTGGCAACGGAGCGATCAAGAGAAGGTCAAGGGGCTGCATCCTGCTTATTGTGACAAGACTGGACGGACAAAACATCCGTGGGTGAGGGTGGGCGCACCGAGTGAGAACGTCAGTATGACATTGCCAAGTGAACAGGATTTGCCATTCTGAATTTCAAAATAAGGGAAAAGAAAAACTGTCCCTTTGTCCCTCTTGCCTTCGAAAAAAGAATAAAAACATAAACAGTGGAGAAAAGAGAAAGTTACAGAAAACACTTGGGACATGGGACAAAATAATTGAAAACATGACAAAAGAAGAACTTATCAAACAACTACAAGAACGTGACCCATTACTTGCAAATGCGGTCAGCCATATGGCGGAGTATATTCAAGACCGTTACCCTGCGTCATTTCCGAGCAAGGAACAGACCGAAGCGGTAAACAACTATCTGCGGAGTGTTCATGCCGACGGGGACGGAACCATGTCGGAGCTAAATTGCGAGCATCGCCGTATCGCTTCACAGAACATCACCATTGCCGCCATCCGCATATTGGATAGCCGCCAGCTTGACAGGTTGCAAAATGTGCTTGACCATATTGCATACGACAAGGAGTATTATATGCCGGAAAGAAGATACGGTATGCACCGCTGACTTTCTCTTTTGGCTGCACCATTTATAAACCATCTTCAAAACAGACAGACGATGAAAACAAATTTGAATTTTTGTATAGTGCTTTCGTCAGAGCAGCTTGTTTTTCTGGCAGGAAGCAAATACGGCATAGACCGTATGAAGATTCTGCACCGACTGATTGAGGCGGCAGTGTTGAAAGAAACTAAGTACACGATAAAAGGGTTTTCCACGACTTTGCAAGTGGGACAAGCCATCCTTTCGGAAGTGGATTTGTCCAGCAAGTTGGGCTATGACAAGAAAACTATTTCCCGTGTACTTGACAAGATGAACCAGTTGGGAATTGTCGCAACTACACAGAGCAACCGCACAAGCGTTCATACGCTGAGATGCATATCAGCATGGATGCAGGATGGCAAACGCATAGACAATCCTTTCTATGTCCGATTGAAAGACCGACAGAATAAAGAAGTAAGACCGACAATGTCCGATGATGTGTCCAGGGATTTGTCTGAAGTCCCACCTGCTAATTCGGACAGCCACACGAAAGAAAAAATCCCCACCTTCACAGACAAAAGCCTTAGTAAAACAAGGACGGATGATAATCCACTTGATGCGGATATTCCTCCTTTGAGTGAACCACCTATTATATCAGACGAAGGCGAATTGATTTCCCCTTCTTCTTTCCCTTCTTTTGGGGGTTCTCCACAGCCTGTGGCAGAGGAAGAATCCGACAAAAGTTTGGGAGTAAGATAGTCTGAAACAACTACATTGGAGAGACGATGTGCCCGAAGTTGTTGTATGCAGTATTGCAAGAAGTTCCTATGTCGCACAAATTCGCTTCGCTTATCTGTACCACATAGGCATACTATGGCAGTCGCAAGCTCCCACCGTGCTGTCCATTTTTAGATTGAAGTTTCATCCGTTATAACACAACAGAGCATGAAGAAAAAGAATACTGATAACAAAAACGAAGAGAAGAAAGTCGCGAAACGCACTCTGCGGCTTGAAGCCAGAGTGACGGAACAGGAATATACCCAAGCGGCAGAACTTGCCAAAACCTGTGGCTTGTCCATGAGTAATTATGTGCGTCGCACCGCTTTGGGGCAACACCCACGGCAACGGTTGACCGAGCGTGAAGTGGATGCCTTGTGCAGTCTGGCGGATGCAAGAGGCGACCTTATCCGTATTGCGGCTGCCGTGAAATCCATTCAAGCGGATAGACGGGCAATCTATTTCAGCGATACCCGATTTGTAGAACAATGGATGAAAGCCGCTACACAGCTTATCAACCGTTGGAACCAGATAGAGAATTACCTTACCGAATAACTTTCCTTACCCATTATGATAGCAAAAGCCAGCACTATACCGCATGGCGCAAATGCCATAAGATATTCCGTCAACAAGGACAAAGCGGATATTGTCAAAACCAACTTTTTGCCCGATGATATTTCTCCAGAAGCGATGTACGGAAGAATGATGCTCGTACAGAAAAAGTTTGCGGAGAATATCAACAAGGGCAGACCGCTTGGCAGAAATGTGATAAGAATTGAATTATCCCCTGCTGAAGAAGAGAGTCGGGACTGGACTATGGATGACTGGGTACGTTTGGCAGATGAGTTCATCCGCACGTTTGATTCCATCGACCTCTCCAGCAAGACCAAACGGGCATCCTCAAAGCAGACCAATCTCAAAGGCTCACAATACATCGTTGCGCTGCACCGTGATTCCAAAAGCGGCATTGTCCATCTACACATTGATGCCAACCGTGTGGACATGGACGGAAAAATCAATGACAGCCATAAGATTGGTGAGAGGGCTGTCATGGCTGCGAATATCATCAACGAGAAACGAGGTTGGGTGCAGTCAAAAGAAATAGGTATAAGGCATAAGCAGGAAATATCTGACTGCTGTATGAATATACTTCGCAAAATGGATGAGTTCAGTTGGCAACAATATAAAGCAGAACTGATAAAACGAGGTTACGAAGTGCATCTACAAGAAAAAGATGGTGGCGGTGTTTACGGCTATTCCATCAAGCGAGGTAACTCCGTTTATAAGTCATCCGTGTTGGGTGTCGGTCGAAATCTTACCCCATCAAAGATAGAGGCAACTTGGATGAAGCTACATCCGCAGGAAAGGAAGCCCGAGCCGACAAAACCAGTTTCGCGACAAACACGGACAACCGACACTACCCCAGTTTTACAATCTCCGACTGCCACACAACCAGTTATCAGGCATTATGACATAGTAACAGACGAGAACCACAACTTCCATGTGGAGATTCCCGAAGCAGCAGACAATATCATCCGGCAAGATTGTTCTTTGGAGGACGCTCATCCGTTGGCAAAGATTGAAGAGATACAGCACACGGCTCTTTTGCTCTTTGCAGGGTATTTGGATGCTGCCACAAGTATGGCTGTTTCAAGTGGCGGTGGCGGTTCTGACACAGGTGGCTGGGGACGAGACAAGGACGAGGATGAGCAGGAATGGGCCCGTCGCTGTGCAAGAATGGCAAACAGCATGTGCAAACGCAGGAAAGGACTCCGCAGATAAACAAACAATCAAAACAAAAGAATCATGGGAATTGGAAAATCAAAAATCACTCCATCAATAGATATTGATGATATGTTCAAGACGGCTGAAATCAGCCATGAGATAGAAACAGAGAAGCAGGATGCCGACAAACTACTTGCAGAAATACGTGAGGCAAAAGAGGCATTGGCGAAAATCCATCAAGACCTTCAGGAGGCTATCAAGGCAGAGAGTGACGCCACAGTGGTATTGAACGCTGCCATTGGTAGTTCCGACAATATTATCAACAGCATTTGCAATGCGATTGTAAAAGCAGAGCGACATACGCAATTCAAGGCAACCATAAAACCTGAGTATTTTATCCAGCTTCAAGGACTCATAGACAAGGCTGTAGAAGCATGGGATGCCGTTTTGAAGAATCATTGTGTCAAACAGACAAAGATGCTAACAGAGCATGAATCCAATATGCGGAAAATACTCAGGCAGAACGAAGGCATTTGGTTCTCTGACTTCTGGATGAAGGTCTATGTGATATTCTTGTTCGTTTATACGGTGGGATTGGGGCTGGTTGTGTATTGTGCTAAATAAAGCACGAGAGTGTGCTAGATATTATTGTTAAACTCCATTATTTTATTTGCTAGCAATTTGTTGATAAATAAAAACACAATGGTCAAACTATATAAGGGGAGCGGGAAACCGCCCCTGTTGTATTATATCGCACTTAACACTCTATGCAACGCAATATGTAGTCAATTCTAATACCATAATATTGGAACGCTAATTTTAATTGTGATTAACATCCATAACAACTATCTTATTGAAATTTTCCACTATTTTTCATGTTGTTAGAGCGCCAGGTGATATTCCATTTTTTGACTTTGTCCTATATGTTAGCATTTTAGGTGGTATTCGGCCAAGAAATTTCTCCATTGCACCAAAACGTGAAGCGTCATATCTATTGGATTCATTTTTTGTAAGGGCGATGTCAATCATTGGGTCTTTGTATTGCATTTCTGCCCAAGATGTATTAGCCCAAAACTCAAAGAGTTCCTTTATCTTTTTGCATATCCCTTTATCAGATGATTCAAAAGGTGGAATAGCATAGTTCAAGAATAAATCATCTTTGTAAAAATTATCAAAGATGAGATCTCTTTCCGATTGATGGATTGATTCGTATCGAATACCAGTAATGATTTCGCTTTCAGACTCACTTCTAGATTTTATTACACATTCCATTAGGAGTTGTGGGATGATGTATTCTGGTACAAACTTTCCCTTATCGTGTACAACCTTTAGCCTTGATGCTAAAATCAAAGGTACTCCCAAAAGCGTATTATCCTGAATGCTACTATTGGGGTTCGGTAGAAGCATGTCTAGGAATAGTAATTTATCACTATTTTTGAATAAAGCCACATTCGAGAAATCTAAATTACAGCGATTACATTCTTCCCAACAAGAATAAATTGAGGATGATAAGTAAAATGTAGGAAAACCTGTCAAACTATAACGTTCATTTCCTACCAAATATCGCTTATCAAAAGGAATATGGTACATCTCATCCTCCGTATTTTTTGTATATTGTGTGTAATTATCTGCTGACCTCATTCTATAGAATGGAGTTCCAATTTCTACGCCACACATATTAAGACGGCTTCTCTTGTCCTTATTGAAATATAGATCATATAACTGGTCGAAGGCAGATGACCTATAGCCAGCTTCTACTTTTCTTACAACTTCAATTATAGAGTTACAAATATCATGTAGCTTTTGTTTAGATTCACACATTCTGTGGCTATGAAAGTATTTTTTATCCAAACACTCACATAATATAGCAAATTGTTTTTTTAGGCGTAATACGATATCGTTCTCAAAATAATCATCTATAGAACGACCATCTAAATTGTCATATAAGGTCTTGTAAATCACAGTCTATCTATTTTAACAAATCCTTCAATGCAGTATCTGTAAACGTCCTCCAAATTTTCAAGTCTATTGATTGATAATCATCAAAAAGCTGGGTTACGTACTCAATTTCAAAAACCAATCGGAAGTCGTTCTTATTTTCACCTAATTGCCCCTCTTTACGTGTGCCTACTCGGGCAATCTTTATCAAGTACAAGTCACGAATACCCTTACCCTTTAAATAAGGCATGAAATAGTACAATTTGTTAAGAGCAACTGTAGATGGAAATTTCTTTCCTGTATAATAAATCTTGGCAGACTTATCAAGATATTGATTGAAGTTATCTTTTTTTACGAGGCTAATGAGTACATTTTTAGACTCGTCGATAAGATGCTTGTGAGATGATGTGACATATTCTGCCATATCCTCATGAACAATGTTATTCTCAACGATGTTATTGTTCTGATATTGCTCAAATAGATCAAGGAAGTTCAGTTGAGTATATCTTGTTTTCTTTTTATCCTTCGCTTCTTTCTTTTCGAGCGTCTCACGACTTAAACGTCTGCCCATAATCTTATGCCATATGGAACGAGCTGTTTGGACCTCTTCCATACTAAGGCCCATACCTTCATGAAGAATAATTCTGTCTGTATAATTAAGTATCTCGTCTGCAGTTTTCTTCTGACGTAGCATTTTGTCTATCTCCATAAACAACGCTTCATTCTCAACACGATAAGGTATATAAATACCACCTACTTCACTTGGCATAAGTTCCAAACATCCACCGCCAAAATTACGCCCAAGAATCTCTGCGAATGCAAATGATAGAGAATTATAGTAACTTGCCACGAATGCCTTCTTATTCACACCTTCCTTAATGAATACACGATGCATCGTATCTGTTGTATAAGCCTTAGCTTCATTCAACACAAACTTTGGATACTGATTGTTGCGACGAAGAAAAAGTGCATCAGAAAGCTTAATGGATGGAATTATATACCATTCATCACGTATTCCTGTTTTGTAACCGTTGTTTACGCCTTCTTTTTCTCCGTTCTCGATATAAGCCCTTACACCATCGTTACCATTCTCTTTTGCTCCCGAAGGAAAGACAAGAAGATGCGCTTTCGCTCCAGAATCCACATTCACCAGCCAATCTTTTTTCGTAAAACACAGGCTGTTCACCTGTACGCTTCTACCGACCATAGGTCTTGCATACTCTTTTAGATTATAGATAGCAACCACAGATTCCGGCACTGTGAAATAATCGTTAGCACCTGTTGTAATTCCAACCTCTACATTTGCATAAGTTGAAATAGAAGTCATGTTACGCTTTACCTTCTCCAATAGGTCGAGTTCTTTCTTTTCAAGGAAATAGTATGTCCACTTATCTGTATGGAAATCAATCTTCTTAGTAGGAAATCTTAATTTGCGAGGATCAAGAGTTCGCAAGCCTTCAGCATTCTTTACCTCAATATGTTCAATCAAGTGCTCATCTGTGCAATTCTTTTCACACAATAGCAGAACCACTTCTTGCTGGATTTCCTCAAAAACAAGATTCTCAAAAGAAATAATGTTTATCTTGTTAAAGTTCTTTGCAAGATATTGGCGTAGTTGCTGAGCATACTTGACCATAAGAAGCTCGGATGGGATAACAAACCCCATCTTACCTGTCTCTTTCAATAACTGGCTACATCCTACTACAAATGTTACCCATGCATTCGTTAGTTTTGTTCTTTTTAACTTAGAACGCCTGAATATTTCATCTGCTAATTTCTGCTGCTCAGGGTCATAATACTGATAACGAATGAATGGAGGATTTCCAACCACTAAGTTAAAACGCTTATCAGTATCAAGGCAGAAACGATGAAAGTCGGCATTGATTACTTCTGAATTATGCAAAGCTATTGCCCGTGCCTTATCTGCTTCTTTTGCTTCGTATTCAATTGCAGTAACACTATTGTAGGACATCTTATCATTGCCGATACATTCTAGGAACACACCGTCACCACAACTGGGTTCAAGTATGTCCAAATCATTACTGCCATTAATTCCCCATTGCAGGATAAAATTGGCTATTGCTGGAGGTGTATAATAAGCACCTCTCAATTTTTGGTCTGTTGCATTTTCAATCAGCTGCATAGAGTTCTTTTATTTGAGGAATTAATGCTACTTCTTCATTTGACATGCCGTAAAGATTATTGATGGCATTCTGCTGTTCTTGTCTCAATGAATGAAATTGGCGTTGTAACGGCACAAGATTTCTTCGGTTCTTTGTTGCCTTGCCAATTTTATCGCCTAATTCAATGAGCCGCTTTTGGCGATTGGCAATGTCATCGTGAATCTTTCGTTCATCTTGATTTGCAAAATCAATCTCTCGAATCGGTATTTGATTCAGTACTTTTGTGCCACGAGCTATATAGCCACCACGGAAGATTTCGCCGTAGAGAGAAGCGAGCCATTCACCTTGTGTTGAACCCAATATGGCTTGTATGTAATAAATTGAATACTTACTATCCGAAGGAACACTAACCACACAATACCCAGCGGTACCACCAGATGATACTAAGGTGCCATTATTGTCTATGGCATATTTATCTGCCTGTGACATCACCCCTACAATAATCTTTTCTCCTATTTCACATGCCTCCAAGCTTTGGTGTCTTCCGAAACGATACCACTCTTCTGTAGTTGCTGGTTTGGGTTGAATGTCACGAGATTCCTTACTTAGTTCTGGCTTTGCAGCCATTAAGAAAGCATAAAACAAAGGATAGTGTCTTTGAATCGTTGTAAGTGGAATCAACTGTAGACGACCATTTATATTTTTCTTGTATGGAAAGAAAACACGGGCATTTGGCTTGAATGTGCGATAAGAACTCATAGCGTCATCGCCCTGAATCGTTTTGTAATAGGGCTTTGTTATGGCTTTTTCCACTTCATAGTCGTTGCCATCAAAAGCCTTAAAAGTGTAGGTCGCTCGTGTTTCTGATTTTGGAACAAAGACATAAACCTTATTTGCACTTGTTTGGATTCCATTGAAAATATAGTCATCGCCAACGATTTCTGACAGCGGTTTTGCATTGGTGGTTACCATATTTAACAATGGTAAATGCTCGTCCGTACATAACACCCAAGTATCGGAATTAATGGTGGTCGATGAACGGTAGCAAAACTTATTGGCTTCGTCATTTTGGACTCTCCACCCCACAAAGTTACTCACTTCTGAATACTCAAAACCCTCGTGTCGATTCTTTTCCAATATAATAATGCAAGTATAGGTTGACTTGTCTGCAAATACCTGATGAGCACCAAACGAAATCAAGGTTTTGAGATAGCTGTTATCGGTTATGAGGCTACGGAGTCTCTTTGCTGCCCCAACCTTCATGAATTTGCTAGGGACAATATAACCTAAGCGTCCATTGGGTTTCAAAAGACTCAATGCACGCTCTATGAAAAGAAAGTATTTGTCATACTGCCTGTAGGCACTCGTATATTTATTCCTCTTTTCGTAAAGAGTTTTTTCCTTCGGAGTAAACTTCTTGATATCTTCGGTTTTCATATATGGGGGATTACCAACAATCAAGTCGAAGGTCCTATTCTCAAAATCAAACGGATTGATTTCGAGAGAATCGTCTTCAGGAACGTCCTCCGTGCTTAAAAGACTATTGCCATAGAAGATATTATTTGAGAGATCTGGTAAAATAGGATGGAATGAAGACAAAGAGTTTACATCCTCATCTTCAAGTAACTTAAGTAGCAAACCAAATTTACATGCCTCAACGGCATTAAAGTCTTTATCAACGCCATAGATACAATTGATTAACAAATTGCGTTTCGTTTCGTATGGCAACTTGTAAGTGTCAATACTTGTCTGGACAAGTTTACTGCGGTCGTTCTCAAGATAATAATCTACTAATGAGTCATATAACAACTGATATAGCTCTAACAAGAATGCGCCTGATCCACACGCAATGTCTGCACATTTCAGGTTGTTGATTTCATTTGCGGTCTTACCTTGAATCATCTCAATAGCAGCTTGACGCAATATTTCACGTACTACAAAGTTTGGTGTGGTAACAATATCACGTTCTACATTCTCAGGCTTTTTGACAATCTTGAGTTCTCCTTCTACAACAGCAAGTTTCTCTGCAAGGAATACTTCATAAATATGGCCAAGAATATCTGATGACAATACAGCAAACGAGTATGGACTTTCCGGGAAATAGAGCTGACGAATAATTGTCCAAAACGAAGAGCTTACATTTCCAATTACATCCTCAGAAATTAGCTCCTCAAATAAACCTGAATTATATTTTTTATCAGCCTCCTTAAACTTGGCCACAAGTTCTTCATAGCTGTTATGATCAGCAATAGAAAGTAGACGTTGGTAAGTCTCAATATTTCTATCTTCACAAACACGCAGGAAAAGTGGCACAGTTGCATAAGTCCGTGGCAATATAATCATGTTATCCAAAGATTATGGAC